>ERZ1023865.242-NODE-242-length-24894-cov-12.125206_pt1 | contig 24894 bp, 22 predicted proteins | sample MGYA00380389_ERZ1023865 | MGnify/ENA primary metagenome ERZ1023865 (study PRJEB33179, sample SAMN07449008) | human gut metagenome | biome: Human-gut; feature: Human associated habitat; material: Faeces | host: Homo sapiens | place: India: Bhopal | collected... | reverse complement strand
TCGTTGGCAGCCATACCGGTATAATTCCAGTCGATTGTACCGTTGGATACGTACCACCAGCCAAAGTCATTCTGGGCAAGACCGGTGTAGGATGTATCAACGACACCGTCTACATAGTAGTACCAGGTATTGTCCCCGGGATTCAGGTACAGCCAGCCGCCGCCGGCAGCCTGTGCAGTATTTGGTTTTGCAAAAAGGCAAAGCGCAAATACAAATGCAGCGATAAAAGCTGCACACATTTTTTGTACTGCTTTCTTCATAGAAATCCTCCTTTAGTAAAATAAATTTATATTTTAAAAAACCGTCACCTGGCAGTTTTTAAAATAACAGATTGAAAAAATGTTTTTATGGCAATCCACAATACCAGCGTAGCACAAATACAGATCATACGCATTAAAAACTGCATAAAAACATCTGCATTCAAAAGAAGTCCTTCCCAGTGGATAAATTGTGCTTCAATACAGTGAATGCCTAAAACAGCAAGGCTGTTTCTGCCAAAAAACTTCAAAACCGCCGTCGGTATCGCGTAACGGCTGAGCATCTGACAGCACAGACATAAAATAACCGTTCCGCATACAGCACCTGCCAGACTCAGTGGAAAAAGCGGGTAGGAACGTATGGATAATTCAATTCCGCCCTTTTGTATCTGAAAAAGCCAGATACAGCCGGTCAGCACAATGCTTAAAGGATAGCGTTTTAAATACTGCCAGACAGAATATTTGTTTAAAAGATATCCGGCATAAATGAACGCAGCTGCGGTCATGGAAACATCAAAACTTTCTGGTAAAAATGCAACATGCGTGCCGATATACCAGCCGGTGATGGTGACAGCAGCCACCAGAATGCATGTAAGTGCTTCTTTTTCGCGTGAAAGCTTTAAAATGGCAATAAAAAGCATCCGGGCAAAGAAAAGGCAGATTACAAACCAGATAACAAATACACTGCCAATGTCCGTAAAAACAGAAGACGAGTAACTCATGCCAAACAGTGCAATCTTTGCCTGCATGCGTAACAGTGAAACGGTTGTATCCATGCTGATTCCGACATAAAGCCATTGGCGCCATACACGGACAAATGCAACCAGTACTTCAATGCCAAAGTAAGGTAGAAGAAGCCCTTTCCATGTGCTTTTAAAAAAGTGCTTCCAGGAACAGTTTTTGGTAAAATAGCCGCTTAACAGCATAAAAGCCGGCATATGGAAAGAAAATATAATCTGGCGGATATTGCTGTCAATTGGCATATGTGCATAAAGCATAAGCAGAATACAGGTGCCTTTTGCCATATCAACCCATTCTACGCGTTTGCTTACCGGAGCTGCACCGGATTCTGTGGTCAGTGTATTTTTCCCGTGTCCGGCAGGATGCAGCCGCCGGAGTAAAAGGCATATCAGCAGTCCGCCGGTTATCAGCAGGATATGGATTAAAAAAAACAGTACAGACTGTACATAAGTATTTGTTATCCGGTGTTCATTGAAGCAGGTCAGTAAAGAACTCCATGGAAAACAGTTCAGTTCGGTTAAATGCAGACAAAAAATAAGCATAAAGTGCGAACCAATCCGGTTTCCGAGGGCGGTTAACCGTGGACAGTGCTGCTCAATAAGCATTGCTGCATAAAAAAGAAAAATGCAGGCACAAAAAGCAGCCAGCCAGTCCCAGATGCCATAGCCGTAATTGTTATTTACCATGAATAACCTGCCGCCGCCTTTGGCGATGTATACCGCAGAAAGAACAAAACAGACAGCCGGAATAAAAGGTGCTTCTTTTAATCTGGCAAGGATATTCTTTTCGCGGAGCATAAAGCCGCAGAATACGAAAATGGTTCCTGTCATAGCAGTCTGGATACTATAAGGAAGCCAGAAAATCCGGCTGGTAGCAAAACCGGCAAGTGCAGTCAGCACAATGCCGATGACGGCATACCGGGTACGCAGGCACAAATGTGTAATATTAACGGCAAAAAATAATGCCGGAAGAAAACACAGAGAACCGATCATGCGGATATATGCAGGTGTAAAGTAATCTACACCGGAACCGTAAAAGGCTGCCCATACCCATAACAGCAGCTCATGAAAAGACTCTGTAAAACCGGATCCTGTAAAAAAAATACGGACTGCCATAATAGCAATAATGACCGCACAGGTAATAAAATACGGAATCATCAAAGTGCGGAAAGTATAAAGCAGTGTCTGCCGGGTGCTTTTAATTTCTAAAAAATATCCACTGATAATAAATAAGACCGGAATATGAAAAGTGAAAATAATCCGGGTTATAATATCAGGACATAAATACCATTGACTGCCTACGATAATACATAAAATTGTAATGCCAGACACAATGTTAAAAAGTGGTTTTGAATCAAGCTTATCCATTGTAAATTTTCCTTTGCAGATATACTAAAATAATATTTATATTGTTATGTACAGTATACCGTAAAAACAAGGAATTCTCAAGAAAATTAGCAGGTATTTACAGCGGATGTTGAACCGTAAACCGCGTTGTGTTATCATTTGCAGAATACGAAAACTTTACGGGGAAGGAATTCGTATATTAATAAGAGGGCAGATTTTTGCAAATGCCTAAGCAGGGATTTAAAGAAGAAAGGAAAAGATACAAGTGAAAAAAATATTTCGAAAAAAGAAGGCAGTTGTATGGATTGCCGCAATAGCAGGGATGATAGCAGCATTTGGCTGTTTTACAGAAAAAGCGCAGGCAGCGGGATTTTCCGGCATGACCTTTTATCACCGCTTTTTGATTAACTGCTGGGGTGACTCGATGACAGCAGGACAGGGAGGAAGCGGTGTATCCTATCCGAGGGTTTTAAAAGAACTGACGGGATTTCCGGTCAATAATTTCGGTGTCAGCGGGGAAAACACTTATGAAATCGTAGACCGCAGTGCAGAATACGGAGATCAGTCCGGTGACATCATGATTATCGAGATGGGGGATAACGGAAAGTGGAAGAATATGAATGATTTAATCAAGCAGTATCAGAATATGCTTGATGAGGCAGACTGTTCTAATTATATCATCATCAGTTCGACAGATGATCCCAATGATACCGACCAGATATGGGGAGAGAGCGGTTATGAACCGGGTATGCAGGATACATGGTATGAGGCAGCATTAAAAGATGCATTTGGGGAACACGTGGTTACGGCAAGAAAGTATCTGATTGAAAACGGGCTTTCAATTAACGGACTGGATGAAACAGATAAGGACAGGGAACGTGCCGAAAAGGGGCTGATTTCGCTGCAGTTAAGAAATTACTGGATTGATAACACCCATCTGAATGAATATGGATACCGTGCGCAGGCATATGCCGTATATGAAAAAGGCATCGAACTGGGATACTGGTTTGCGAATGGCGGAGATATTACTTCTGACAGCTGGGTAGTCGTAGAGGATGATGTCATTCAGACAGATTACACAGGAATGGCATCCAATGAATACGGCTGGTGGTACATGACCAATGGTGCATTGGATTTAAGTTATACGGGAATGGCATTAAATGAATACGGCTGGTGGTACATGACCAACGGCGCACTGGATTTAAGTTATACGGGAATGGCATTAAATGAATACGGCTGGTGGTACATGACCAACGGCGCACTGGATTTAAGTTATACAGGAATGGCATTAAACGAATACGGCTGGTGGTACTTTAACAATGGGCTGCTTGACTTAAATTATACAGGAATCGCATCCAATGAGTATGGCAGCTGGTATTACAGAAACGGAAACATTGCTTATGATTATTCAGGGACTGTAGCGGATAATGGAAAGACATATACCGTACAGAACGGATTTGTTATCGCTTAAAAAGCACAGAATTAGAGTTGTAAAGGCGGCAGTACCATGCACGGATAAATGGTATCTGCCGTTTCTTTGCGGTTAAAACACCGGAAAAGGGGAAATACTGTTGCCGTAGGATACAGGTGCTTAGGGAGTATGAGTTTCAGGGGAATGGAGACCAGTATGCAGGATGGCGTGTTTTATCAGATTGTATCGTCCGGTCTGAAAACGGTTTGTGAAGACGAATTCTGGGAACAAAAAGACACAATTGCAGTAATCGATGCGCATAAACTGGAAAACAGCCAGTCATTTGGACAGTTTTGCAGTGGCTGCAGCGGAGGGGAATATATCCGCGGGTGCAGGGTGATACAGGATAAAAGCCATACGCTGATAGAATGGCATGTGCCGGAAAAAACAAAAAAAAATGTGTCGTGGCATTTTGCAGTTTTTATAACAGCAGAAAAAATTGCCTGTATACAATATACAGGTTCAACCGGAAAAGTGCAGGAACTTATAAATACGTTTCTTCATAAAGAAGCCTATACCAAAGAACGTTTTTTGTATGAGCTGTTTGGTGCAATGACCGCAGATGATCTGCAGTATATGGAAAAACTGGAAAGGATGTTATCCGTATTAGAAGAAGAAGTGTTTCGTGCGGGCGGAATGGATTTTAACAGCAGTATGTTACAGGTAAAAAAGAAAATTTTTCAGTTTTACCGTTATTACAGCCAGTTCATTGAAATCGCAGCTGCGCTGGAAGAAAATGAAAATGCTGTTCTGGATGCACAACACACGGCTTATTTTGCAAGAATCAAAGAAAAAGCACAGCGGCTTGCCGCAGAAACACAGGTGCTTAGGGAGTATGCGGTGCAGGTGCAGGAGGTTTATCAGTCGGAACTGGGAATCCGCCAGAATCACATTATGAAAATACTGACGACAGTAACAACAGTGTGCCTGCCGCTGTCACTGATTGCCGGCTGGTACGGCATGAATTTTTCTTATATGCCGGAATTATCGTGGCGGTACGGTTATCCGATGGCAGCAGGAATCAGCGCGCTGGTACTGGTATTATTGCTGTGGCTATTCCGCCGGAAGGGGTTTTGGTAGGGGAAAAAGATGTTGTACATCGTCTATCTGAAATAAATTGTATCAAAAAAATGCAGGGAGGGGGGGGGTATAAATATGCCCTACCCCCTTGTATTTTGGGGAAATCAGATGAAAACAGCCGTAAAATTGTTACAAACAAGGCAGTTTCTACAATTGACAAGAATAAAGAGTTGGGATAATATAGAAAAGATTGGAATAATACCTACAGATTATAAAAAATTAGTTGAGGATAAAAGATGAATCAGGGAGAAGAAAAAGTTCAAAACGCCCTTCTGTTTATAACAGACCTCATCGGATTAATTGCAAGTTATTATATCGCCGGGTATCTTTGGCTGGCGTTGTGGAAAAATGTATCAATACCGGTCTATTTTTCTCAGATGGGGGACAGTCTGGTATCAGTAGTGGTATCCTATATGCTTGCGTTTTTATTCTATTCAAAGAATAATGATTTTTTACAGAGGGGAAAATTTGAAGAACTAAAAGCGGTAGTACATCTGAACGTTATAATGGCATGTATTATTGCCATTTATGAATTATTAAAAAGAACAAACCAGCAGTTTCCGAGAGGGGTCTACGTGCTGGTGGTTGTGTTTAATGTTATATTGGCATATATTATAAGAATTATTGTGAAAAAATCCGTTTTAAGCCATGCAAAGCTTGGCAAGTCCGTGAATCGTGTGGTAGCAATTACCACCGGTGACCGTGTGAATGGATTAAAAGAAATTGAAAAATGGAATACAACAAAGCAGATTTCAGGCATTATTATTGTTGACCGGGATATGCGTGGAACGGAAATAAACGGCATACCGGTTGTAGCAGATGTACATGACATGATTCAATACATAAAAGGCGGGATAGTAGACGAGGTGTATATTGATCTGAACACTGCCCGGATGGAAAAAATCACATCCCTTGTGATGGAACTGGAAGAAATGGGTGTGGTTGTTCATCTGCATCTGAATACGCTTGAAAATTATAAGGATTTTGATATGAGCCTTGGAAAGCTCGGCAATATTCCGGTTGCGACATTTGCCAATCGTTTCTATGACTATAAAGAACTGGCATTTAAACGGGCAATCGATATTGTCGGTTCGCTCGTTGGACTCTGCATTATGGCAGTTGCTATGATTTTTGTTGTCCCGGCAATCAAGCTGGAATCCAAGGGACCGGTATTTTTTAAGCAGAAACGTGTCGGAAAGAACGGACGGTATTTTTATGTATACAAGTTCCGCTCCATGTATATGGACGCAGAAGAACGTAAAAAAGAACTGATGGCACAGAATGAAATGCAGGGACTGATGTTCAAGATGAAGGACGACCCGCGTATTACAAAGGTCGGAAAGTTTATCAGAAAGACCAGTATTGATGAACTGCCGCAGTTTATTAATGTATTAAAGGGCGATATGAGCCTTGTGGGTACACGTCCGCCAACGGTGAATGAATTTAAGCAGTATCAGGGACACCACAAGCGCAGACTGTCCATGAAACCGGGCATTACCGGTATGTGGCAGGCGTATGGCAGAAGTACGGTAAAAGATTTTGAAGAAATTGTAAAAATGGATTTGGATTACATCGACCACTGGAGCCTCGGACTGGATATGAAGATACTTTGCAGAACGGTTGTGGCAGTGTTCCAGGGGGGATGAGAAACGAGTGCTTATAATCAATAATTTATAGTGGTAGATTGTTAAAAGTAAGGAGAAAATAATGCAGGCAATTATTTTAGCTGCCGGAATGGGCAAAAGATTAAAGGAATTAACAAGTAATGCGACAAAGTGCATGGTTGAAGTGAATGGTGAGATGATGATTCATAAGACTTTGATGCACCTTGAAAAGTTAAATTTAAACAAAATTGTGCTTGTTGTAGGATATGAAGGACAGCAACTGATGGACTATGTTAATTCACTGGGATTAAAGACACCGGTAGAGTATGTTGTCAATGACGTATATGATAAGACCAATAACATTTATTCTTTATATCTGGCAAAGGAATACCTGTTACAGGATGATACATTATTACTGGAATCCGATCTTGTATATGAAGAAGCAGTTATCAGAAAGCTTGTAGACACGCCGTATCCGTCACTGGTGCTGGTAGATAAGTTTGAAAGCTGGATGGACGGAACCTGTATTACGGTTGATGAAGACGACAATATTACGTCATTTGTCAGCAAACGTGAATTTGATTTTACAAAGACAGATGAATATTACAAGACAGTAAATCTTTATAAGTTCAGCAAAAATTTCTCGGAAAAATATTACGTACCGTTTTTGGAAGCATACTGTAATGCAATGGGACTGAACGAATACTATGAACAGGTATTAAAAGTAATCACATTTTTAGGTGATTTGGAAATTAAAGCGGTTAAGTTAAACGGTGAAAAGTGGTATGAAATTGATGATGTGCAGGATTTAGACATTGCAGAATCCATGCTTGCCGGAAAAGAAGAAAAGCTGGAGAAAATGCAGAAACGTTTTGGCGGTTACTGGAGATATCCGAAGCTGATAGATTTCTGTTATCTGGTAAATCCGTATTTCCCGAATAAGAAGCTGGTTTCTGAAATGCAGACCAATTTTCAACGTCTGCTGGGTGAATATCCGTCAGGAATGGGTGTAAACAGTCTGATTGCCGCAAAGATTTTCGGACTGCATGCAAGTCAGGTGATTGTTGGAAATGGCGCAGCAGAACTGATCAAGTCCCTGATGGAGCGTTTTACAGGCAGACTTGGCATGGCATTTCCTACATTTCAGGAGTATCCGAACAGAAAGGCAGAAAAAGATGTTGTTCCGTATTTTGTAACCAATGACGAATTCCGTTATACTGCTAAAAATCTGATGGATTTCTATGAGGATAAGGATATTGAGGTGCTGGCACTGATTAATCCGGACAATCCATCAGGAAATTATATCAGACGGGAAGATGTTTTAAAGCTGTCTGAGTGGTGTGAAAAGAAAAATATTCGTTTTGTTGTTGATGAATCCTTTGTGGATTTTGTCGATGAAGAAGAAACGACGACATTATTAGATGCAGAAATTTTAAAAGCAAATCCGAATCTGATTGTGGTAAAGAGTATTTCAAAATCTTATGGTGTGCCGGGACTGCGTCTGGGTGTACTTGCAAGCAGCGATGAGGAACTGATTGCAGAGATGAAAAAAGATGTTGCCATCTGGAATATCAATTCTTTTGCAGAATTTTATCTTCAGATTTATGAAAAATATGCAAAGGACTATGCCAAGGCAATTGAAAAATTCAAGCAGACAAGAGCTGCATACATCAAGGATTTACAGGCATTGTCCGGTTTAAGAGTGCTGCCGACACAGGCAAATTACGTACTGTGCGAAGTGACTTCCGGTGTTACAAGCCGTAAACTGGCAGAAGACCTTTTAGAGGAGAATATTCTGATTAAAGATTTATCCACAAAGAAGGGATTTGACGGGAAAAATTATATCCGTCTGGCAGTCCGTGATGAAAAAGACAATGCAATTTTAGTTGAAGCATTAAAGAGATACTTATAAAATAGTTTAGTGGAGTGAATAAGGAGATAGTTCAATGCGTGTTTTGGTTACAGGTGCAAATGGATATTTAGGGCAGGGAGTTGTTAAGCAACTGCTTGATGACGGAGTAGAAGTTGTTGCAACAGATTTCAAGGCGGATTATATTGACGAAAGAGCAGATATCAGATGTGCAAATTTATTTGAAATTGATGAGCCATATGAATATTTTGGAAAACCAGACATTGTACTGCACATGGCATGGAGAGATGGTTTTGTTCATAATTCAATGAATCATATTAATGATTTACCAAAACATGTTGACTTTATTAATAAAATTTCTAAAAGTGGTATTCAACGGATTGTTGTAATGGGAAGTATGCACGAAGTGGGATTTCATGAAGGTAGTGTGAATGAAGAAACCGTGTGCAGACCGTTAAGCTATTATGGAATTAGTAAGGATGCCCTGAGAAATATTGTAAAACTTATTGCAAAAGAAAATCATATAAACTATCAGTGGTTACGAGGATTCTATATTGTAGGAAATTCAGAATGTGGAAGTTCTATTTTTTCTAAAATTACACAGGCGGCGCATGCGGGTAAAAAGGAATTTCCTTTTACATTGGGGCAGAATCAATTTGATTTTATTAATTATGATGATTTCTGTCTTCAGGTTGCAGCAGCAGTGGAACAGGAAGAAATATGCGGAATTATTAATATCTGTAAAGGCTGGCCTGAAAAACTGGCAGACAGGGTTGAACGATATATTCAGGAGAATGGATACGATATTCATTTGAATTATGGGGCATTTCCTGACAGACCATATGATTCAAAAGCAATATGGGGAGATGCGGGAAAGATAACAATGATATTAAATAATAGAAAAAGAAGAACGGAGTATAAATGAGAGTATTAGTAATTTCTCCAAATTTTTTTGATTATCCTCAGGTTATTTGTGAGCAGCTTGGTAAAATGGGAATTGAAGCGGACTGGTTTGATGACAGACCAAGCTCAAATAGTTTTGTGAAAGCAATTATTCGAATCAATAAGAATTTTATTTCTAAATTTATTGAAAAGTATTTTCAAAATGTGATGCAGATAATTGGAGGTAAAAAATATGATAAAGTGCTGATTATATCAGGACAATCATTTTCTTTTAGCGAAGAAATGGTACAACAACTAAAAGAAAAACAGTCACAGGCAGAATTTATACTTTATCAGTGGGATTCGCTTGAGAACTTTCCGTATATTGAAAGAATGCACAAATTTTTTGACCGTTGTTATTCTTTCGATAGAAAAGATGTGCAGAAGGATACCTATATTCAGTTTCTGCCGCTGTTTTATAGCGAGAGGTATGAACGAATAGCTGCACAACATAAAAAAGAATATAAATATGATTTAAGCTTTGTGGGAACGGCTCATCCTAAAAAGTATAAATATGTAAAAGAGATGGCTTTAGAATTAAAAGGTGTTTTTCCAAAACAATTTATATATTTCTTTTTCCCATCAAAACTTGTATATATTTATAGGAAAATTAAAAATGTAGAATTTAAAAATGCAAAGTATTCAGAATTCAATTTTAAAGCATTAAATGGTGCTCAGATGGATGAAATTGTTACAAATTCAAAGTGCGTTTTAGATTCTGCACAAGCGAATCAAAATGGATTGACTATTCGTGTAATTGAGATGCTGGGGGCAAAAAAGAAAATAATTACAACAAATGAAGATGTTGTGAATTATGATTTTTACCGACCGGAAAATGTTTATGTATATAATAGCGGATTTGATTTAAATAATGTATTTTTCAAAAGCCCTTATCAGGAAATTGAAGATGAAATATACAAGAAATACTCATTGGAAAGCTGGCTGAAAACGTTACTCAATCTATAAAATGTAAAAAGGAGATTATAAATGAGCAGCAAAAGCGGCAAAATACAGTCAATAGAATTTTTAAGATTTTTAGCATTATTAGGAGTTTTTTTAGTACATTATCTTAACGAATACAGTAATAATAATGTTAAAATTGACATACCAATTGTATCTGGCGGAGTTGGTGTGGCATTTTTTTTTGCTATTAGTGCATATCTGCTGGTTAAGACAACAAAAAAGGAAACGGGACTGCTGCGCTCTATATTAAAAAAAATTGTTGTATTGCTGCCAGCGTATGAATTTCTTATTGTTTTAATATTTTTGGCATGGATAGCTGCGCCATCATTATTTAAAACATTTGACATCAATAGTAAATCACTATTGATGAGTATGTTTTTAATTCCATACAAAACACAAGGAATTCCATTTTGCTGCCCTATTTTACCGGTAGGCTGGACTTTAGAAATTCAGATGGCAGTTTTTATTGTATATTACATATTGTTTTATATATTTAAATCTCAAAAGAAAACAGTTTATGGAATGTCAATCGTAATAGGCGCTGTTATGTGTTGGAATTATATTGGCAGAGGTGACAATATAATAACATTTGCCTATGGACAGTTTTATATGGTGTATTTTGTAATTGGCTTTTTGGTTGCGTTATATGATGATAAAATTAGAAGTCTGATACATGCAAAACGTTTTGATAATAATGAGAAAAAGACAAATTTATTGTTTTTGTGCATATGTGTTGCTGTATTTATTACATTCTCTTGTATCTATAAGGAAAATATTATATGTGCAGCAATAATTGCATTTACTTTTATAGCGGCAGTTACACTGTTTGAAAAAAGAACTTTTCCTAAGAGTATACTCTTTATGGGAAAAATCAGCTATTCCTTTTATTTGATACATTATCTGGTTGTTAAGTTTTATTTAAGAGTAGTATATTTTGGAACCAATAGTTTGTTAATTATTCTAGGACTGTTAGTGTGCTTTATGGTTACGGTTGGTTTATCATGGATATATTGGAATATTTTTCAAAAGAGAATTCCAAGCCGGTTATTAATGTTTATAAGTGGGAGATGAAAATATGGCAGATATAACAGCAATTATATTGACAAAAAACGAAGAGGTAAATATTGGTGATTGTATTAAATCTATTCGCGGAATTGTAAAGAGAATCGTAGTAGTTGATAGTTTCAGTACGGACAGAACAGTTGAGATCGCAAAAGCGGAAGGAGCAGAAGTATATCAGCATAAATTTTATAATTATGCAAAACAGTATATGTATGGTGTCGAAGTTGCCAAAGCAGATACAGTTTGGACTTTACGAATAGATGCAGATGAACGGCTTACGGAAGAATCAGCAAAAGAACTTGAAAAATTATGTGATCAGAATAATCATACAGATGTGTCAGGAATTGTTTTACGTTATAAGAAGAATTTCCTTGGAAAGGATTTATATCATGGCGGAGTGTATCCGTGGAAAAAAATGAACTGTTATAAAACGACAGATGGTGAAATTGAAGACCGTTCAATGGATGAACACATTGTATTATCAAAGGGCAGTGTTATAGAGATGAAAGAAGACAGTCTGCATTTTGATTTTAAAAATTTAGAGTGGTGGATTGGAAAACATAACTGGTATTCTTCAAGAGAAACGGTTGATTATTTTGAAAATATTTCGGTGAAAAAGAAAGCGGGAAATATTCGTACATGGATAAAAATGAATATTTATTATAAGCTGCCAATGGGAATGAGGGCCCACCTGTATTATTTATATAGGTATTACATAAGGCTGGGCTTTTTAGACGGAAAAGAAGGTAAAATATATGCGTTTTTACAGGCATACTGGTATCGTTATTTAATTGATGCTAAGATATATGAGTGTAAGGTAATGAATACAAAATACGACGGAATTGGTGAGTTGAAATAGGAAAGGGAATGTAGAGAAGGCATGAGTTTTAAATCTATAAAAAAAATGTTGGAAATTAGAATATTGAGAGTATTCATGACAGTATTGCACATTTTTCCAATAAAACAGAACAGAATCATATTGAATAGTTATACGGGAACACAATATTCATGTAATCCTAAATATATAACAGAAGCAATTTTGAAAAGATTTCCGGATAAATATGAAATAATATGGACATTTAAAGAACCGGATAAGTTTCAGTTCTTAGAAGAAAAAGGAATCAAAGTGGTGAAATATGCCTCAATAAAGAGATTCTATTATGAGGCGACTGCGAAAGTCAGCATTAATAATATAGGCTCATATTCCTGGCAGCCAATTCGTAAAGGACAGCAGCATGTTAATACATGGCATAGTGCATTGGATTTGAATAATTGTGCTTTAATGGAAAGTGCAAATGACAAAATAATGAAAAAAACGATATTTATGAATGCGAAGGAAACAAGTTTATTTTTATCAGCGAACAGATTCTTTACAGAGTTTTGTATACCAAAAGAATTTGGATATAATGGGAAAATACTTGAGTATGGTCTGCCAAGAAATGATGATTATATAAATGGTAATGCTGAAAAGATAAAAAAAGAAGTACGTAAAAAATTAAATATTGCAGAAGATGCAGTTGTTGTTATGTATGCGCCAACATGGAGATACGGAAAAGCGAAGGATGCTCCGAAAATTGATTTAGAATTATTGAATCGTGCAATGCAAAAAAGATTTGGGCAGAATTATCTTATTCTGTTCAGAGCGCATCATTTTGCAGGTAATATCAGTGTTGAAAAGCTGGAACATGTTAAAAATATGACAGAGTATCCGAGTATTCAGGAATTAATAATGGCAACGAACATTTTAATTACAGATTATTCATCCGTAATGTGGGATGCCGCTTTAATGGGTGAATATGTACTGCTTTTTGCGCCGGATTTAGAAAAATATTCCAAAGAAAGAGGGTTATATATTCCAATAAATGAATGGTGTTTTCCGGTAAGCTTAAATAATAAAGATTTGGCTGCGGAAATTGAAAAAGTCGATTTGGAAAAGGGCATCGAAATATCAAAGAAACATCTTGAAAAGTTTGGAAACTTAGAAACAGGAAGGGCAGCAGAAGAATTTTGTAACTGGCTTGAGGCGATAGAATAAGTGAGGTATGAGTGTGCAAAAAAAAGTCAATATTATAATGAGTACATATAATGGTGAGCATTTTTTAGTAGAGCAGCTGGACAGTTTATGTAATCAGACATATGAAAATATAGATATTTATATAAGAGATGATGGTTCAACAGATAATACTCGAGAAATCTTAAAAAAATATATTGCAGAAAATGAGTCATCAAAGCGTATTATATATGTCGATGATGAAAATGGGCTGAGATATCCGAAATGTTTTATTAAATTATTGCTGGAATCAGAAAAAGCCGATTATTATGCTTTTTGTGACCAGGACGATGTGTGGAATTCTGACAAAATCGAGAAGGGTGTAAAAGAATTAGAAAAATTCGAGAATGAAAACAATAAACCGCTTCTGTATTATACAGCAGTTGATTATTATGATGAAAAACTGAATTTTGTACGGCATTCGAAATTTGCATCTCATTTAATAAAAGATACACAGGACTTAAATCTTCAGGATTTTCTGTTTGGTGGGGAACCGCTGGGAATGACGTACATGTTTAATAATCCTGTTCGGGAAGCATTACGGAAATTATACAATCAGGGTGACACTGAAAAAAAAGATATATTTATCAAGATTTTTGCCGCAGCAACGGGACACGTGATTTATAATAAAGAACCAAGTGCTAAATACCGTAGACATTCTGGGGCAACAACAAATGATTCAAATCCAAGTAATCTTATTTCAAGGTATTTTTCGATGTTCAAAATGTTGTTTTTAGAGAAAAATACTTTCGATGAAATGAAAGATATTATTAACTACATAAATAAAGAGTATAGTGCCTGTATGAATGAACAGGAAAGAAAGCTGATTGCTCTTTTTTCAGGTAAAAGTGGATTAAAAAAAAGAATGCAAAAGGTATTTTGGCACGGAAGATTTCGAATGGTTTTTATGGAAGAAATCGGATATAGGATGTTGTTTTTAATTGGAAGGATATAGAATATTATGTATTATCGGAACAATATAGATGAAACATTATATGCGGAACATATGGATTTGCTAAAAAAAATGAATAAAGAATATATAGAAATCCGCAGAGGACAAGAATATAAAATCGGTATGTACATTATCAAATTAAAACAGGAATTAAAACATTTGAATTTATCGGAAATAAAAAAGAATGTTGAAAAGCATAGAAATATCAAAAGAGCGGGAAAATTAGAAAGTCATATAAAAATGGTTTCTGAACAGGATAAAGCGCGCAGTTCCAATTATTTCAGTACAGAACGGGTGGCAGTTTACACTTGTATTTTTGGAAATTATGACGGTGTGAATGAACCTGTTTGCTGTCCGGATAATTGTGACTACTATATTATTTCGGATACGGTGAAAGCACAGAAAAATTCAAAATGGAAAATCGTAGACATCACAGAATTTGCAGGTGCTTTAGAAGGCTTGAGCAATACAGAAAAAAACCGATATTTTAAAATGCATCCTGACAAGGTGTTTAAAAACTATAAATATTCTATATATATTGATGGAAATGTAAAAGTAATCACAGATTTAACGGAAATGGTAAATAAAATAGGATCTTGTGGAGTGGCGATTCATAAACACGGAAAAAGAGATTGTGTGTATGATGAGGTCAATACTATTTTAGCCATGAAAAAAGATACAAAGGAAAATTTAGAAAAACATATTGAATTTTTAAAAAAGATAGGTTTTCCAAAGCATTATGGATTATTGGAATGTAATATAATTGCGCGGGAACATTTTAATCCGACTTGCCAGAAACTAATGGATATGTGGTGGCAGGATTTTATGACATTGTCTAAGAGAGATCAGATGTCTCTGCCATCGGTACTATTTAGAAATGATATTCCGGTATCGGAAGTCGGAGTGTTAGGAACTGGAGTGGAAAACGATTATGCAATTAGAGTAGAAGGACATAGATAAGGATTTATATGGGAAGAACAAGAAGAGCATTTGTAAATATTATATGGGGCTTTATCGAAAAAATGATTACATTGATTTGCCCATTTATTATCAGAACAATTATGATATATAAATTGGGAAATGAATATCTGGGATTAAATGGTTTATTTACATCTATATTGCAGGTATTGAGTCTGGCTGAATTGGGCTTTGGAGATGCCATTGTATTCAGTATGTATAAGCCAATTATTGAAAATGATAATAAAATGCTGTCGGCACTTTTAAATCTATATAAAAAAGTATATAGAATAATTGGTATGGTTATATTATGTGTCGGTCTTCTGATTCTTCCTTTTATCACAAAATTTGTAAAAGGCGGATATCCTAGTGAGGTAAATATTTATGTACTATACTGTATTTATTTATTTAATACAGTTATAAGCTATTTTTTATTTGCATATAAAGAATCCTTGTTGAAAGCACATCAGAGAAATGATGTAAACAGCAGGATACTATCCGGTTGTAATATTGTTATGTACGTATTACAGATTATAGTTTTACTATTGTTTAGTAACTATTATTTGTATATTGTTATAATGCCGGTTACAACGATTGTTTTAAATTGCGTACGTTCACTCTTTGTTAAAAAGATGTATCCTCAGATTGTATGTGAAGGTCATATCGAAAAAGATGCTGTAATAGGGTTGTCAAAAAGAATAATTGGTCTCACATTAAATAAGCTGGCGCAGGTTTGTAGAAATTCATTTGACAGTATTATTATTTCGTCGTTTTTAGGATTAGTAATATTGGCAAGATATCAGAATTACTATTATATTATCAGTGCCTTGACAGTAATGGTATCGATAATTACAACTGCAGTGGGGGCAGGAATAGGGAACAGCATTGCGGCAGAAACAGTAGAAAAAAATTACAGCGATTATAAAGAATTTTTATTTATTTATAACTGGATTGCATGTTTTTGTACGGTGTGTATGTTGTGCCTGTATCAGCCGTTTATCGAATTGTGGGTAGGTAAAAGCAATGTGCTTCCGTTGTCAACAGTAATTTTATGCTGCATATATTTCTATACAATGAAATTGGGAGATATTGCGGCAGTATACAGACAGGCGGCCGGAATCTGGTGGGAAGATAAATTCCGCCCCATTGTAGAATCGGTGGTAAATCTGGCAGTTAATATTGTACTTGTAAAATATATAGGTGTTGATGGAGTATTAGTGTCAACGATTATTTCAATTGTGTGTATTAATATTCCGTGGGCAACGTATGTATTATTTAAGGTATATTTTAAAATGTCGATAAAAGAGGTGTTTTTTAAATATATAAGATATTTTATTGAAACAACAGTATTGTGTGCAGTTGTGTATGGAATTTGCAGCCGGATAAATGGAAATCTTCTAGTTGTGCTTGTTGTGAGGACAATTATTTGTATAGGCCTGGTCAATGCGGGGCTATATATTATTAGTTATACAAAACCGGAATTTGTATCTGCAAAGAATAGAGTTTTTAGAAGAAAAAAGCGTATGTAGAATGGTATATGGGTGATAAAAATGAATTATAAATTGAAAATAGAAAGAAAAGACAGCGTAGAGTGGATGTTTATAATTAGTTCAATTATGGCGGTTATTGCACCTAGTACAATATGGGGATATACAGGTATTATGCTATTTTTGTCATTAATAGCATTAAAAGTAATGATTAATAGAAAATATGCATATTCTGTATATTTTTTATTTGAAGCAGCATTTATTGTTTATGCAGTTTTTCAATATCTTTATATAGGAGTATTGTCATCACAGTACCATTTTGTGTATATAAAAACCATGACGATTACACTGGTATTTAATATAGGGCTATTTTTATTTATACAATTATATGGATATGTCAAGGCAATTTTAGATTACTGTGTAGGTATTTCCATAGGTTTTTTAGTTTTAATTGTTCTATGTACAAAATCGATTTTTCGAGGTGGTCTGGCAGCAGTAGAATATCAGCATTTCTATATTTTTAAGATAGGTGGTGTTACATCCGTATATTTAGGCTGGATTGCTGCAATTGGATTTATACTGGTGTATTTTTTATATTTAGAAGAAAAGAATACGTTTCGGTTTATTTTAAGTCTTTTCTTAGCAATAACAGTTATACTGACCGGCAGAAGAAAGATTTTATTGTTTTTGGCAGTTGCTGTAATAGGTGGAAAGTATTTTAGAGATGCGCAAATGAGTGCGGCAAAAAAAATCAGATGGATATTTGTAACAATATTAACGGTGTTAATTGGGTATTATTGTTTAACGAAAATTCCGGTGCTGTACAATTTTATAGGTAAAAGATTAATTGATGCAGTACAATATATTTTTGATGATTCAATAACAATAACGGACTCATCATTAAGGACAAGAGCAACGCTGTTGACACGTGCAGAAAAATTATGGAGAAAGAATAAGGTATGGGGACAGGGGTTTGGTAGTTTTATATTACTAAATAAAGATATTGGATATTATTCACATAATAATTATTGGGAGTTATTAGTAGGTAATGGTATTGTAGGGCTTGTCCTGTATTATATTAAATATATATATTTGTTATTTGTATGCTTTAAGAAGAATAGAAAACATACGAATTGGCGCTATAAGTATCTGTTTGTGATGGTAGCTGTTTTTATGGTGCTGGAGTATTGGCAGATAACATTTATGTATCGACATTTAACGGTATTTCTAATAGTTGTATTAGGTATTCTGATGCAAAAAGAGAATAGTAAAAAATAAAGCGTGGATGAAATTTTATGAAAAGAAATAGACAGATAGATGGGTTGAGATGTATAGCATTAGTAATGATTATAGCATTCCATTATTTTTATAGATATAATCAAATATATAATGCAGGCAATGGAGAAATTCAGATATTTAAATATTTTGGAGTATTTGGTGTCAATATTTTCCTGTTGATTTCTGCATATTTTATGTATATTCCACTGAAGACGAATGTGGATGTTGATTTAAAAAATTATTATAAAAAGAAATTATTAAGATTGTGGCCGGTATATTTGTGCAGTATTGTAATGATATGTATAGTATTGTATATTATTCCGCTGCCGGGTCGAATGGTAAGTGGAAAAGATTTTATATATAATGTTTTTATGATTAATGGATATATTGGGACACCGTATGTTGATGGTGCACATTGGTATCTTACAACATTAGTTGCATTTTATTTTATACAGGGTATTTTATTAAAAGCGAGAAAATTAGAGAATATTTATTGTCTGGCGATATGGCTTCTGCTGGATATTTTATGTAATATTTTAAATGTTCCTGTTTTTAAAGTTGTAATGGGAAATACATATGCAGGTGCAGCGGTTATAGGAATATTAGCAGGCAAGACTGTCTACAATCGGTCCAAATTATCAAAAGCAGAATGGATTATTTGTTGTATAGCGTTTGCTGAAAGATTGCATTTTGGCGGGATTGTGAGCTGCATGACTTTGTTGGTAGCAGCAGGGCTTGTTTGGTGTTGTATAGCTGGAAAATTTCCTTTTCTAGAAAAGAAAGCTTTTATTTTAGGCGCTGAGATATCCTATTGCTTGTATTTAATTCATCAAAATATTTCATATTCGATAATGTATAACCTTGAAAAATATCATGGCAGTAGTATTATTAATGTAATGGTTGCTTTTGGAGTGGTGCTCCTTATGGCGGTTTTATTACATAAGTTTATTGAAAAACCAGTGCAAGCGAAATTAAAAAATATTAAATATATAGTCAGTGTGAGATAATATCGATAATTAGATATAAAATGTATAACTCAAGGAGAAAGTAGAAATGGACCAGTATAAAAAAAGAGATGCTAATATCGAATTAATTAGAGATATTGGAATGTTATCGGTAATAATGTTACACTGTTTATGTATATTTCCCAATCAATATCCAATAAAAGGAGTTTTAAAAGCGTTTTTATTGAACGGGGTACCATTGTTTTGGATTATAATGGGATATTTTTTATTTATAAATTGTAATTTTAAGAATAAAATGATAAAAACCATAAAGAATATTCTAATTCCAGCAGTAATTACAATGTTAATTGCACAAATATTTAATGAGTGGATTAATTCTACGCAGAATTTTTTTCAATGTTTGCATAATTTAAACATTGATTGGAATAATTTGCTTTCAAATATCTTTTCATGGAATGCAGGAATGTATCATTGCAGCCATTTGTGGTATATTTTTAGTTATGTAAAAATTGTAATGTGTTTTCCCGTCTTAAAATTACTATGTGAAGATGAGAATGAAAAAAATGAGGCTAGAAAATATTTTATTATATTAACTATTATTGCTATGTTGGCAAGTGATTTGCAACATATATTTAGTGTTAAATTCAATTTTCAACCGATAGTAATATTTACACCTTTTACAAGTAATGTTTTATATGTTTTATTGGGATATGAGCTTAGTAAAAAAGATACTATAAAAATCATACATGGAAGAGGAAAATTGTTGCTTATTTATATGTTTTGTAATTTAGCAAATGGCTTATTAGCAATGATTGATTTGAAAATTAACGGAAATAGTGATTATTTTTATCATACAAATTCAGTTTTAATTATTATTTCATCAGTTGTATTATTTAGTATTTTTAAACAATTAGATATAGAAAAAATGTGGGGGAAAAATATAATATATTTCTTTGGTAAAAGATCTTTCTATATTTATTTAATTCATATGTTAGTTTTGGATAAAGTAGTTTCCACGCCATTGTTTTATCAGTTGACATTGAATACTCCAGTGATAGTGCAATATATTATTTTGAGTGTAATTGTTTTATCTATATCAACGGTTTTGGCAAGTTGTATTTTATTTATTAAGAAAATTATGAATAGAACATAAAAGTATATTTTTAAAAAGTAAAGCGATGAGAAAGGGTGGGGTTGCATGGAGATATTTACACCATATCGGGTCTGCCCGTTGGGAGCACATGTAGATCATCAGCATGGTGTTGTTACGGGTTTTGCCTTGGATAAAGGCGTGAAATTTGAATTTGAAAAAACACAAGATGGTTCTTGTTTTGTAAAAAGTAAAAATTTTCCTGGAACAGTTATGTTTAATATTGATGATATTCCGGATCGCACATATACGTGGGGAGATTTTATTCAGGGAGCAGTTGTTGCCTTATTGCGAAAATATGAGTTGCATTATGGTGTAAAAGGAGTAGTGGAGGGACAGCTTCCATCAGGAGGATTATCATCGTCCGCAGCGGTTATTCTTACATACCTTCTTGCAATTTGTAAAGTGAATGATATTACATTAACAAAACCAGAGCTTATTAATATGGCTATTTGGGAAGAACGGAATTATATTGGTGTTAATGTTGGAAAATTAGACCAGAGTTGTGAAGTTTATTGCAAAAAGGATGCGATACTGTTTTTAGATACACAGGATGATTCTAGTGAAATTATTCCGATAAATCCTAAAATGCCGGACTTTGAAATTATGATATTGTTTTCGGGACTAGAACGAAAATTGGCAGGAACAGCATATAATACACGTGTAGACGAATGCAAGGCTGCATCATATGCTTTAAAAGCATATAGTGGAATGGACTATGGAAAATACGATATAAGTGTTTTGCGTGATGTGCCGTATGGTATTTTTTTAGATTATAAAGCGCTATTGCCTGATACATGGAGAAAAAGAGCCGAACATTATTATGAAGAAAATAGAAGAGTAAAAGAGGGAATTAAAGCATGGAAAAATGGCAATATCGAAAAGTTTGGACAGTTGATTTTTGAGTCTGGAAGAAGTTCTATATATAAATATGAAACTGGTTCAGAAGAATTAAAAGTATTGCAGGAAATTATGCAGTCAACTGATGGTATATATGGAGGAAGATTTTCAGGAGCGGGGTTTAATGGCAGCAGTATGGCAATTATTGACCCGGGTAAAAAAGAAGAAATTGAAAATTTTGTAAGGACAAAATATTTGACAAAATTTCCGGATTTAGAGGATAAATTCTCAATACATTTTTGTAAAACAGCAAATGGAGTTACTATAGATTAAAGGAGTATTAAGTATATGAAGTGTATTATTTTGGCTGGCGGATATGCAACGAGATTATACCCATTAACAGAAAACTTTCCAAAGCCATTATTACCAGTAAAGCAAACAACAATTCTTGACAGATTAGTTGATGATGTATCAGAAATAGAAAATATAGATGAGATAGTTGTCGTATCTAATCATAAATTTATTAACATTTTTCAAAAATGGAAAAATCAAAAGGTATGTGATACTTTGATAACACTCTTAGATGATGGTTCAACGGAGAATGACAATCGTTTGGGTGCAGTTAAGGATATTGCATTTGCAATTCGAAAAAGAGATATCAGAGATGACATTTTAGTTTTAGCTGGTGATAATTTATTGGATTTTTCACTGAAAGAATTTGTCAGATATTTTGAAAAAAAACACAAAACCTGCGTGATGATTCATCGTGAAACTTCGTTCGAAAAACTAAGAAAAACAGGTGTTGCACAAATAGATGATGACTTTAAAATTATTGATATGCAGGAAAAGCCGGAAGAACCAAAAAGTGAATGGGCTGTTCCTCCATTTTATATATATCCGACAGAAACGTTAGACACAATATTGAACTGCGTTGACAATAAAAAGTGTAATTTAGATGCACCTGGAGATTTCATTGCATGGTTTTGTGAAAAAAAAGAAGTATACGCATGGGAAATGCAGGGAACCAGATATGATGTTGGAACATTAGAGAGTTATAATAGAGTCAGGTAATAGAAATTTAAGAATATAAAGAAAAGCAGGAATGAATATGCATAAGAATTTAGTGATTAAAAACATTATTTTTATCGTTGGAATATTGTTGGCATTTGGCATGTTTTCACAATTTGTCATTCCAAATCATATTGAACGGACCGAAGAACAAAGGGAACAGTCAGATATAGAAATGATAGAAACGATGCAAAGAGCAGTAAACACAGCGTTAGAATCAGAAGATGTCAGAGATGCAACAGGAAGTTTGATTAATAGTTATGGAAAATGTGAAATATGGCTGGGGAAAACAACAAGTATAAGATTTGAACTTTTAAAAAAGACACTTCCAGAACTATATGATGCCACATATAAGCAGCTTGAGCAATATACGAAATGCGTATCATTAGCCGCACTTTCATCAGAGTATGGATTGAGAATGGTAATCGATGATGATTACAATGTATTGATAAGTATAGAGAGCAGTTATGGACAGGTAACACAGTGTAAATATATAAAAGATCAATTTAAAAGAGTATAAACAAAGTAAATATTGGAGAACATGAGATGAAAGTAAATGAATTGGTGGCAAATCAAATTCGTAAATATATGAGTTATATTTACTTAATTTTATTTGCCGGAATAACAATACGGTATTATCTGTATTCAACGGTATTGGAGTATAAGTATCCATATGCGTTGTATTTAGGATTAAGATATGCATTGATGGCATATGTACTGGTAAGTATAGCGCTTGTGGTATGGCAGAAGCAGTACGGTACCGTATTAGAACCTGTTTTTATGGTGCTGATACTTGTGAGTGCCGGTATTGTAACGTATGTGGTTAAAGATAATGCAGTGTTTGATTTTGCGCTGCTTTTAGTAGGAGCAAAAAATGTTCCTTGGAAAAGGATTGCCTATGTTTATCTGTGCGCAGCGGTCGTGATTCAGGGGATTGCTTACTATGCGGCAACAACAGGTATTATTGCGGATATTACCTTGCAGGCAGATGAGGGAATCCGTCATTCATTGGGAATTAATTATCCAACGGATATGGCAGCCCATATGCTTTTTATCATGCTGGTATATGCAGCGATGCGCGAAAAGAAGCTGACCTTCGTTGAGATTACCTTGATGGGTGTTGTAAGTTACTGGGTGTATACAAAGACATTTGCAAGAAATGACTTTATCTGTGCCATGGTCATGTGTGTGCTGTTAGTGATTGTAAAAGTGCTGTGGCTGTGTAATATCCAGCTGTCAAAGTATAAGGGATTAAAGATTGGCGGCATTTTGATGCTGCTGTTTGTAGTGGGCTGTATCACGGCAGTTACATTTTATGACCCTGCAAATGCGATGTATCAGAAGATGGATACCGTATTTTCACAGAGATTTTCACTGGGGTATCAGGGACTGGCACAGTATGGCATTACAGCATTTGGCTCATTTGTAGAAGAAAATCAGGCAACGCTTGGCTACTATTTCTTTTTGGATAACTCCTTTATCCGTATTGCAATTAAGTACGGCTGGGTATTTTTATCTGTGATTACATACATTTATTATCTGTGCTTTAATAAAGCAGTGGATTGTAAAAAAGACGACATGATTGTGGCGTTGATAGTGATGCTGTTGTTCGGTATTTCAGAACATCATCTGATTGATATTGCATTTTGTCCGCTTTGGTTTATGCTTTTTAGCAGTATGAAAAAGGAAAGAAGAACCGGAAGGGGGCAGAATTGATGAAGAGGTATTGGATAAAGCTTGCAGGCTGCGCGGCAACGGCGGTGGTCATTCTTCTGGTTGTATTGGGCATGGTGGATTTGCATACGGACGGTCTTCTTGTACGGGATGGCTGTTATGTCATTCGTCCGGATGAAATGAAGACCTACAGGATGGATGTGTATGGGAATTCCGGGATTGTAGGAACATGGGTGAATCTTGTTCGCGATGTTGATGGAGCAAGTCAGATTTTTGCGATTCATTATACCGGAGAAGATCAATATATGATTGAATATGGAGATCAGGGATACTGTATTGCAGTTGCATCAGATAAAGAAACGGTTGTTATGCAGGATTATGATGCGGAAAATGAATATAATAAGTGGTATATTTCAAGAATCGGTACGACGCAAAATTATTTATTTACAAATGTGGCAACCGGCAATACTCTTTGCTATGAATATTCATCAGATTTTTCAGCATATAGACTTTATGTAAAAACATACGACGAAACATCCGGAAATTTTGCATTCTTTTTAGGTCAGTAGAAATAAAGTGAAATTTAGATAACGCAGGAGATATCAAAAAGATATTTACTGCGTTATTTTTTTATGATAAAAATCATAAAAATAATAGAATTATTATTGCACAAATATATAAACTATGATATGGTGAATATATACCAGTATATAAAACTTAATACATTTGCAAAGGAGGGGGCAATGCATACGGAGGTACATAATGCCGTAACGGCGGCAGATCAGGGAACGCAGTATGATGAAAGTGCTAAAAGACTGCTGGGACAGAAAAGCATACTGGCACAGATACTGGTGAGAACGGTAGATGAATTTAAGGGAATGAATCCAAGATATGTGGAAACTTTAATCGAGGGAGAGCCGTATATCAGCAGGATACCGTTAGAGCCGGGGCTGACGAATCAGGAAGTGATGAAGGCAGCGGTGGAGCTGAAAGCAGCAGGAGAAGCAAAACAAAATATTGGCAGGAAAGTGAAAGCGAAATCCGGTCAGCGAATCACGGGATTAAATACAGAGAATCAGGAACATGCAGAGGGGTTGGTGCGGTTTGACATTGTATTTTATGTGCGGATGAAAGACG
>ERZ1023865.241-NODE-241-length-25097-cov-8.581303_pt1 | contig 25097 bp, 42 predicted proteins | sample MGYA00380389_ERZ1023865 | MGnify/ENA primary metagenome ERZ1023865 (study PRJEB33179, sample SAMN07449008) | human gut metagenome | biome: Human-gut; feature: Human associated habitat; material: Faeces | host: Homo sapiens | place: India: Bhopal | collected... | reverse complement strand
CCTGGGGATCCATATTGTAGAGAACAGACAGCCGGAACAGGGAATTTCACATTCTGTCAGTTTGGCGCTGCAGGAACTGCTCTCACAAAATCCAGACCTGGAGGGTGTGTTGTTTCTGGTCTGCGATCAGCCGGGAATCCAGGCTGCTACAATCCAGAAGATTTTAAACGAGGGATGCCTTCATAAAAACAGCATTGTCTGTGCCGGATATGATGGAATGCGCGGAAATCCGGTATTGTGGGGAAGCACGTATTTTCAGGAGCTTATGCATCTGACCGGGGATACGGGCGGCAGACAGCTGATGAAGCAATATGAAGAGAAGATCCGGATCGTGGAGTGTGCGCCGGAAGAATTAAAAGACATTGACAGGAGAGAAGACATGACGGAATAAAACGGGGAGTACCCCAAAGGAGGTTTTCATATGCTGATGGTTCATGTAAATGGAAAAGATTATGAGGTGGAGCAGGATACGAAGCTGATGCGGTTTCTTCGGGATGATTTAAGGCTTACTTCAGTAAAGGACGGATGCAGCCAGGGCGCGTGCGGAACCTGCACGGTGCTGGTGGATGGAAAAGCCACAAAGGCATGTATTCCAATGCTTTCCAAGCTGCAGGGAAAATCTGTAGTCACAGTGGAAGGGCTGAGTGAACGGGAGAAAGAAGTTTATGCATATGCATTTGCAAAGGTCGGCGCGGTGCAGTGCGGATTCTGCATTCCGGGCATGGTGATGTGCGCCAAGGGGCTTCTGGATCAGAATCCGGATCCGAGCCGTGTTGAGGCGGCGGCAACCATTCGGAATAATATCTGCCGCTGTACCGGATATCAAAAGATCATCGAGGCGATCCTGCTCTCAGCAAAGATGTTTCGGGAAGATCTTCCGGCCAAAGAGAACAGCGGCGTGGTCTCTGTCGGGGCACCGATCCTGCGTGTGGATGCAAAGGAGAAAGTTCTTGGAACCGGGCAGTATCCGGATGATGTGTATCTGGATGATATGATCTATGCCAGTGCGGTGCGCTCCGAATATCCAAGAGCAAAAGTGCTGGCGATCCATACAGAGAAGGTATTGGAATTAGAAGGTGTGATCGGAGTATATACGGCGGATGATATTCCGGGTTCTGTGAAGGTGGGACATCTGAAACCGGACTGGGATACAATGATCCCGGTCGGACATGTGACACATTATCTGGGAGATGCCATTTGTCTGATCGCAGCAGAGACACCGGAGATTCTGGAACGTGCAAAGGCATTGGTAAAGGTGGATTACGAAGTGCTGCAACCGGTGCTGGATCCGTTTGAAGCATTAAAAGAGGACGCACCCCGCATTCATCCGGGAATCCAGCCGGATGGAAATGTACTCGCCCATGAGCATCTGGTCAGAGGAAATGCAGAAGAAGTGATCGCCAACTCGAAATATAAAGTGACCAGACATTATGAAACTCCGTGGACGGAACATGCCTTTTTGGAGCCGGAGTGTGCAGTGGCCATGCCGTTTGATGACGGAGTATTTATCTATTCTTCGGATCAGGGAACCTACGATACCCAGCACGAATGCAGTATGATGCTTGGACTTCCGCCGGAAAAAGTGATTGTGGAAAACAAGCTGGTAGGCGGCGGATTTGGTGGAAAAGAGGATGTCAGTGTACAGCATCATGCCGCACTGGTGGCATACCTGACAAAGCGTCCGGTTAAAGTAAAGCTGTCCAGACAGGAAAGTATCACCGTGCATCCCAAACGGCATCCGATGTGGATGGATATTACCACAGCATGTGATGAGAACGGATATCTGACTGCAATGAAAGCTGTAGTTGTATCGGATACAGGTGCGTATGCATCTCTGGGCGGACCGGTTCTGCAAAGAGCCTGTACCCATGCGGCAGGGCCTTACAATTTCCAGACCATTGACATTGACGGAAAAGCCGTGTATACCAACAATCCGCCGGCTGGAGCATTTCGCGGATTCGGTGTGACACAGACCTGTTTTGGAGCAGAACGGAATCTGGATCTGCTGGCGGAGATGGTGGGAATCTCTCCATGGGAGATCCGATATCGGAATGCGGTGCGGCCCGGACAGGTGCTTCCAAACGGACAGATCGCAGATGCCTCTACAGGAATTGCAGAGACACTGGAGGCTGTCAAAGAGATTTATGAACAGGCGCCGTATGCAGGAATCGCCTGTGCGATGAAAAATGCCGGTGTAGGCGTGGGGCTGCCGGACTGGGGAAGATGCCGTCTGCTGGTGCAGAATAAAATGGTACAGATTCATGCGGGAGCTTCCTGTATCGGTCAGGGACTTGGAACAGTCCTGACACAGGTGGTTTCGCAGACCGCTCAGATTCCGGTGGAGCAGATTTGGTACTGTCCTGCAAACACATCCAATTCTCCGGATTCCGGAACGACATCCGGTTCCAGACAGACATTGATCACAGGAGAAGCGGCAAAACGGGCCTGTGAAAAATTGTGTGAAGATTTAAAGACACATTCACTTCAGGAACTGGAAGGAAAGGAATACTACGGAGAATATCTTGCAAAGACGGATAAAATGGGCAGTGATGTTCCGAATCCGGTTTCTCATGTGGCATATGGATATGCAACACAGGTCTGTATTTTGAATGAAGATGGAACGATTCAGAAAATGGTGGCAGCCCATGATGTGGGGAAAGCCGTAAATCCAATCAGTGTGGAAGGCCAGATTGAGGGCGGTGTTGTCATGGGAATGGGATATGCACTGACAGAACAGTATGAGATCAAGGAAGGGCGTCCGGTTTCCAGATTTGGAACACTGGGATTGTTCCGGGCAGATAAGGTGCCGCATATTGAGTCCATGATCATCGAGAAAACAGGAGTAGAACCGGGATACGGTGCAATCGGAATTGGAGAGATCACATCAATCCCGACAGCTCCGGCGATCACGGGAGCCTATTATAAACTGACTGGTGAGTTCCAGACGAAGCTGCCGCTTCATGGAACACCGTATGAAAAGAAAAAGAAATAAAGAAGAAATGAGCAGGCGCTGATTTCTCAGGAGATTCAACGCCTGCGCGATTTACACATCAAGTTGTTTTTGAAAATAACTTGATGTATAATAAAAGAAAAACACAAAACGAGGAGGTATGAGATGAAACGAAGAAAAATCTGGAGTATTCTGGCACTGGCAGCATTGACAGGTTCCCTGCTTGCAGGATGCGGAGAAGTAAAAACAGAAGAACAGACAAAAGAAGCAAAGCAGGAGGAAAAACCGGCAGAATTACTGGTGGCTGCTGCAGCGAGTCTGGAATATTCTTATGAAGAAGAACTGCTTCCTATGTTTGAAAAGGAAAATCCGAATATTACCGTAAAAGGTACCTATGACAGTTCGGGAAAATTACAGACACAGATCGAAGAGGGGATTGAGGCAGATGTCTTTATGTCAGCGGCGACGAAGCAGATGAATGCGCTGACGGAGCAGGGATTGGTGGAGAAGGACTCTGTGGTAGATCTTCTTCAGAATCAGATCGTACTGATCACAGCAGCAGATTCTACGCTGGATCTGCAGAACTTTGAGGATATTACCAAAGCAAATGTGATCGCAATCGGAGATCCGGAAAGTGTTCCGGTAGGACAGTATTCGAAAGAAGTGCTGACCAATCTGGGAATCTGGGATACAGTGTCTGCAAAGGCAAGTCTCGGAACCAATGTTACAGAAGTTTTAAAATGGGTAGAAGAGGGCAGTGCAGACGCCGGAATCGTGTATGCGACAGATGCAGCGACTACAGATAAGGTGAAAGTAGTGGCAGAAGCACCGAAAGACAGTCTGGCAGAGCCTGCAATTTATCCGGTCGGCGTGGTAAGCGCATCGAAGCATAAAGATGCAGCGGAAAAATTTGTAGAGTTTTTACAGTCCGAAGAGGCACTGAAAGTATTTGAATCCTACGGTTTTCAGAAGAATGCAGAGTAACTGGGGAAGGAGAGCACATGGAGATTTCACCGATCATTGTTTCTATGAAAACGGCTTCTGTGTCCATTGTGATCACTTTTTTTCTGGGACTGGCAGCCGCATATGGCGTGGAGCGTATCCGCAGCAGAAAGCTGCAGCTGGTCTGTGACGGTATTCTGACGCTTCCTCTTGTCCTGCCGCCTACGGTGGCAGGATTTTTCCTGTTGTACATCTTTGGGGTAAAACGCCCGGTGGGGAGATTTTTTCTGGAATTTTTCGGGACAAAGATTGCATTTTCATGGCAGGCAACAGTATTGGCAGCAGTGGCGATTTCGTTCCCTTTGATGTACCGTTCGGCAAGAGGAGCGCTGCAGCAGGTAGATGAAAACCTCCTTTATGCAGGCAGGACGCTTGGGATGTCCGAATGGTGCATTTTCTGGAAAGTATGGTTTCCAAACGCTATGTCCGGAATTTTGTCAGGCGGAATCCTTGCATTTGCAAGAGGATTAGGAGAGTTTGGAGCAACTGCCATGATCGCAGGAAATATTGCAGGAGAGACCAGAACGCTTCCGCTTGCAGTATATTCCGCGGTGTCAGCCGGAAATATGGAAGAAGCGTATCAGTATGTGTGGATTCTGGTGATCATTTCATTCCTGGTAGTGACAGGAATGAATGCAGTCACGCACGGATTTCAGAAATTTAGCCGGAGGTAGTACAGATGAACGTATTAGAAGTGAATTTTGAGAAAAAACTCAAGAACTTTCCCCTGCATATACAATTTCAGGCAGAAGGCGGATGTATCGGGATTCTGGGAGCTTCAGGCTGCGGAAAAAGTATGACATTCAAAGCGATTGCCGGAATCGAGACACCCGATTCGGGAAAAATCTGCCTGGGAAAACGGGAATTGTTTCACAGAGGTCATAAAGTAAATCTGCCGCCCAGAAAACGCAGTGTGGGATATTTGTTTCAGAGTTATGCCTTATTTCCCAATATGACAGTGTTTCAAAATATTGAAGCAGGAATCCAGGGAAAAAAGGCGGCGAAAAGAGAGCGGGCAATGGAAATGATGGAAAAATTTCATCTGTCAGAGCTGGCATCCGGCTATCCCGCCCGTCTTTCTGGAGGACAGCAGCAGAGAGTGGCCCTGGCGAGGATACTGGCTTGTGAACCGGAACTGCTCCTTTTGGACGAGCCGTTTTCTGCACTGGACAGTTACTTAAAAGAAGAACTCCAGTTTGAGTTGAAACAACATCTCCGGGAGTTTGGAAAAACGACAATCATTGTAAGTCATGACCGGGATGAAATATACAAGTTGTGTGACAGAACGATGGTGATGGGGCAGGGCGAAATTCTGGTTTCAAAAGATACGAAAGAACTGTTTGAACAGCCGGAGCGTGTTATTGCAGCGAGGCTGACAGGATGTAAAAATATTTCGAGAGCAAAAAAGTGTGGAATGCATAAAGTGTATGCAATGGATTGGGGTGTGGAATTGACGGTAGACCGGAAAGTTTCAGAAAAAATCACCCATGTAGGAATTCGGGCGCATGATTTTCATCCGGCGGATGCTTCGTCACATGATAGTGAGAATAAAATTCCGGTGGCTGTGGACCGCGAGGTACGCGCGCCGTTTGAGTGGACGATTTTATTTCGAAACAGAGAAAATCCGAAAGAAAATATGTGGATGAAGATGGAGCGGGAACAGACACAGATCCCGCAGTGGGTACAGGTGGACCCGAAACGAATTTTGCTTTTAGAAGAATAGGAGGATGTGAGAGATGTTTCATCCGACATTAAAAATTAAAATATATCAGGAAGATCTGGTATTTGGACCGGGACTGGTCATTTTGATGGAGCACATTCTGGTGACGGAGTCCATGAAGGATGCCTGTGGGGAAATGGGAATGTCCTACAGCAAAGGCTGGAAGATCATCAACCGGGCAGAAAAAGAACTGGGCTATGAGTTGTTGGAGCGCAGGCACGGCGGAAAAAGTGGTGGAAAATGTATGGTGACAGAAAAAGGAAAGTCCCTGATGAAGCGCTATCGCCAGATGGAAAAAGAAACAAGGGACTGCCTGCAGAAGAGCTTTGAAAAGTATTTTCCGGAATATCAAAGGATTCGGTAGATTTTCCTTTCATTCAGAAGTATAATAAAAAACAGGCCACAGAACAAAACAGTGAGCCGGAAATGGAGGAAAAAAGATGCCGAACTGGACAAGAGGACAGCTGAAAAACAATGCAAAGATGAATTTTTATAAAAATTACTGGATGTGCGTAGGCATGGCATTGATTTTGACACTTGTGCTGATGATGGAACCGGATGGACCGAAAAAAGAGATCATGTTGAAGATCAGAGATTACACCGATATTCTTCCTGCTTATGGATATCAGGGCTGGTTGTCAAGTCTGTTTGATGGGTTGGGATACTGGTTTGGAGTATTATGGTCCGTTTTTTCATTGTTTATTGCATTGGTACTGCTTCTGATCAAGATTGTTGTGGGAAACGTGGTCTATGTAGGCGGCATTCGTTTCTTTATTCAGAACAGGAGAGAGAATCCGTCTGCGGGAACTATCTTTTTCGGATTTCAGAATGGAAATTACGGAAACATCGCATTGACCATCTTTTTGAAAGATCTGTATACTGCACTTTGGACACTTTTGCTTGTCGTGCCGGGGATTATCAAGCACTATGAATATCGGATGATTCCATATATTCTGGCAGAGAATCCGACAATGCCAAGAGAAGAGGCATTTCAGATCAGCCGCCGCATGATGATGGGGCAGAAAATGGATGTATTCGTATTAGATCTTTCATTTATCGGCTGGTTTATTTTAGAAAAGATTTCATTTGGACTGGCAGGATTATTTTTTGTAAGACCTTATTATGAGACTGTATTTGCAGAGCTGTATGAGGCAAATAAACAGAAGGCATACCGGGAAGGATATATCCGGTAATATGAAAAGGGGCTGCATCAGGACTTTCATCCTGTGCAGCCTTGAGAAAAGGGAAAATTTATCTAAAATTAGGTAATGTCAAAAATAAATATCTGGGCGAAGTCCAATGACCACAGATGCGCTGCATGTGCAGCCATCGTCTTCTGTTTTTGTTGATAGATATAGAATACCAGTGAATTGTGAATGAGATGTGACAAGAAGTGAAAAAATATCTTAATTAAATGTAATGAAAGTATAAAAAGGAGCTTATAGATTTTTTAGAATTAGGAAGTCTGATTGACGAGATGCATCGTGTTTTTGGAAACAGAGTTCCAGAAATCCCTGCGTGCATCGTACTGCTCCAAAAGCCAGGAAATCGCAGCATCCATTCCATCCTCGGTCATGGGAAATGTATTCTGTGTTTTTTGTTCGTCTGGTGTCTTTTCAAATGACCATGGCTCCGGATATACAAATACGAGAAAGTTTTCTTTTGTATCGTCAGCACAAAAATAATAGCGCATTCCAAAATGAGAACCTGAAAAGGGTTCTTTTTTTAATCCTTTGACAGGGATGAGTTTCTTATCGATCATGGTGTTCCCTCCTGAAAAGTTATTAACTATAGAGTAACACTGCATCAGAGAAGATGCAAGAATAAAAGGACAAAAGGAAAGAGCCACATTTCTGTGACTCAAAGGGGGAAAAAGTTTATGAAAAAGTGTTCTGTTCTTTTGAACAATTATAGTATAAAAAGAAATTGTGTAAAAAATGTGATATAAATTTGAATCTAATGTTAATAAAACCAAAAGAAATTGTGAAGCACTAATTTTGTCCGGCATTTTCTGCAAAATCAGTTGTGACCAGTTTTTCATAAGGAGCGCGGACCTTCAGCTCGCCGGCGCTTTCCAGGATATCCTGGAGCAGTTCAAAGCTGTCACGTTCAAAGATCAGATTTTCTTTCCAGGAATCCTGCTCATAATAGCGGGATACGATGGTTGTGATCGTGGAAAGGTCTGTTTCCGGGAATTGCGGTTCAATGATTTTGGCAATCTCTTCCGGAGAATGTGTCTGTACGTAGTCCATTCCCTTTTGCAGGGCATTTACAAATCCCTGAATAGTATCTGAATGTTCACTGATATAGCTTTTGCGGGCACTGAAAGCGGTATAAGGAATGTATCCGCTGTCGGTTCCGAGAGAAGCGACCACATATCCTTTCTGGCCTGTTTCCAGGGATGTGGCTCCGGGTTCAAATTCTACGGTATAGTCGGCCTGACCTTCTGAGAATGCGGCGGCAGTGGAACCAAAATCAATGTTTTGTACAATGTTCAGATCGGTTTTCGGATCCATACCGTGTTGCTTTAAGATATATTCAAAAACCATTTCCGGCATTCCGCCCTTTCGTCCGCCAAGTACAGTGCTTCCTTTTAAATCTGTCCACTCAAAGTCGGGCCTCTCTTCTCTGGCAACAAGAAAATTGCCTGCGCGCTGGGTGAGCTGGGCAAAGTTTACAACAAAGTCAGAAGCGCCTTCGTTATACGTGTAAATGGAAGCTTCCGACCCCATAAATCCGATATCTGCTTCACCAGAAAGTACAGCAGTCATCGTTTTGTCGGCTCCAAATGGGGCTAAACACTTAGTACAAAACAGATTATAAAAAATCTACAGCTTTAATCGTATTGTCATCATTTAGGTAAATCTCCTGTATCGTGGATCTCCAAAAAGAACGCCTGTTTCCCGGAGACAGCGAATCATACATCTGGCGAAAGTCAGTTTTTAATAGTTCTTCTACATAATGCAGGTTTCTCGTCTCTTCTTCCTCGCAAAAAGCAGCAGAAGCGGAATATTCTCTCTCCAATCTTTGGTACTCCTTATCGTAGTAATCGTAAGAAATCCGCCCTTTTTGAAATAATATATTTAATCGTTCCATTTCTTTTCTAAGCTTTTTCGGATCTTTCGCTTTCTTTTGCTTTTTTAACTCTTCGCTGATCTGGTTGGTGCGGACCTTATACTTTTCGTACTCTCTTTCAAGATTTTCGAGCAGATATTTTTCGATAAGGTTCTGGCTTACCCTATGCCTATACGTGCAAATATGATCAATAAGCGCTCTGTTGCAACGGTAGTAGCAGTATGTTCTTTTTTCTCCGGTTTTACGGTTGATAATTGATGAGCATCCGGTGCCAACTAATTTCTGTCCGCATACAGGACAGCGCATCAAACCCGTAAATAGGTATACTCTGCCAGATGGTGTGCTTTTTATATTTCTTTTCGAGATAGTTTGCATCTCATTCCATTCTTTTTCTGACAGGTAGGCGGGGCAATAAGGGTATCCTCTGTACGTCCCTTTATAAAATTCGCTGGATAACATCGTCCGTAACATGCCATAGCTAAAATCAATTCCATAGGTTTCCTGCATGTACCGGATAGCGCCCTTCTTGGAGTTATGATTTCTAAAATATTCAAAAAAATCTTCCACCATGTGTTCTGTTTCTGGATCCTTAACCATGCATTTCTTCCCGTCCACGACACCTGTTTTATATCCAAAAGGCATATTTGCATCTCCGAATATTAACTTCCTCTGTCTTATAGATGCTTCATTCACAAATTTAATTCGCTCGGATGTGGTGTCTACTTCATTTTGCCCGATCGACAGCACTACATTTAACTGCAATCGTCCGTCTCTGGTCTCCATGTTTATACCGGGCTCTGATACGGAAATCCAGCGAACACCATGATCATCAAGCACATCTTGCACCTTATAAAAATCAGAAAGATTTCGAAACCATCTGTCGAGTCTCCAGAAAATTATCACATCAATTTTATCCCTTTTTACGTCCTCTACAAGAGCGTGTATGGCTTTTCTTTTCTTCAATTCTTTTCTGGCAGTCTTTCCCTCGTCCGCATAGACACCTACTATAGACATATTGTTGTCTGTTGCGTATTGCTCCAGGCATTCTTTCTGTGCTTGCAGAGACTTTCCATGTACGCTCTGCTCAAATGTGGAGACGCGGATGTATATGGCACACCGCAGTATTTTTTCTGGCATTTGCATCACTCTCCTTTTGTAAAATATATTTAAAATTGGTACAAAAATAACAGCCAGCGCAAAACATATGTTCCGCTTGCGTGACTGCCCCGAAGATGATACAATATTCGTGGATTTCAATCGCATATCTTCGGATATGTATACCGTCTCTGTTGGCGCAGGGGCGGTTTTTATTTTATTGTGGTGGATGGCAAATGCCGCACGGTTCATAAACTCCGCGTACCTCAGACAGATGTTTTTCTATCTTAGATTTCAAAGTTCTGCATCCAGCGCTATGATACTTTGCCCCAGTGTTTGTTATATACACGATGGGGTCATCTTGGCTTTGCTGTGCAGCCTGCTCTTGTGCTGCTTGCGCTGCAGCTTGCTCTTGTGCAATCCTTTCCTGTTCAGCAGCCGCAGCCTGTTCTTGCTCGATACGCGCCTGTTCAGCTGCTTGAGCTTCCTGTTCCAACCTAATCCGTTCTTCTTCCTCGGCTTTTATTCTCGCTTCTTCTTCCGGATCTATAACGGTAATAGTTTTCGAACTGCTTTTAATTTCTCCATTCGCCGTAAAAAATAGTGATGCATTCCCAGAACCCGTAAATGTAATGACGGCTTTTCCGTCCTTATATTCGAGATCTGCGATATTATTTTCGGATAATTCCAAGCTTTCGATTTTTGCGTCCGACGGGCTTGGAGTAATTTTCACCTCCGTTACATCTCCGATATTAAATTCTTCTTTCCCCCACTCTGCAGATATAGAGTTCAATTCAGACGGAGATCCAAGCCATATAAAGATAATTAGAGATGTTGCAAACACAATCGAGCATATCACAGTATTCCTGATCCTGTATGGCCGGAATTTTTTGGATACAACACAGTATATCAATGCCGGTATCGCTGGTATCCATAAAAAAGAATACACTACAAGTGCAATAGAGAGCATTATCAGCAATGCAATAACACTAAGGCATCCACCACCACTCTTATTCGATGCTTTACTCATTGTTTTCCCCTTGTTTTCTTTAGTTTTTCCGTTTTTGGTTTCTGTGTAATACAGTCCGCTCCCTGGAATTCCAAAGCTTTTTGTCCGTTTTCCATCAGAATTAACAGTGTAGTGAATTCCTTTTCCACCAAACGTGAAGCTATGGCTATTCTTGTTAAGATTAAACTTTATACCGGGAGCAATTTTAAAACTTTTTCTGAAACGAAATCCCATTCCTTTCTTAATTCACCTTCTTTTTCTCTCCTGTACTTTTCCCGCAATTTATATATAAACGCCGAAGCGGTTATATCATTACCATTATTTACCTGTAGTTTCCGGATTTGGAATATACTACAATAATTACACTATGAAAATACTACTCGATAAGATCATGCACGATAAAAACCTATCTACTCGGCAAGTATCCATGCAACTGGAATATCAAAATCAACGATTAACCGCATTGCAAATGGTAAAATATCGCCGACAGCTGACACGCTGGAATTGCTTGCCAAGGGCTTAAAAGTCCGAATTTCCGACCTTATCGACTCTCCATATCAATAAGTGTCCCAGATCTGGGACGATTGTCCAATTTCGCGTAAGTTTCCCGAATTTTAACTGTTTATTTAATAGAGGGCAAAACATTGCCACAAAATAATAGAACAAATGTTCGAACAAAATATTGATTTTTGTCCCCTGAGATAGTATTATATGTTCAGGGATTTCGAACAAGTGTTTTTGTAGTTAGGAGGGACTCACGATGGACGAATTAAATATCTTGTTATCCAAGCTCAACGGTAATGATTATAAAATCATCCGGCAGCTTGTTTCGATATTACATAGGTATCTGGAGCGAAGAGGGAGACTTTAGTCTTCCCCTTTTTTATTCAATCCAGATCCTACGCTTTTAAAATACTCTCTTATAACAAGTTTTGACTTCTCATCCATTTCCTGATATTTCTTCATCATTTCTATAATAATATCGTAAAAAGGATTTCCGACGCCGTCGTATTCAAGCAAGTCTTCTACGTAGTGGCCTACTTCATCAGATGGCTGTTTAAACATTTCTCCATTTCCGGATCTTAACCACTCTTCGTTCACGCTGTATTTATTGCATAAATCAGAAATAACTCTATCACTCGGAATTGCTTTTCCTATTTCATATGTAGCAATCGTATTTCTTTTTAATCCAAGTTTATCAGCAAGTTCTTGCTGCGTTATTCCTATTGTCTTGCGCAGCTCTTTTATGCGCTCATTCATTGGCACACCTCCTATTCAATGTAGATTATAAACTACAGAGAGATAAATGTCAATTAAAAAATGTTGAAAAAATCAACAAAAAGGTATTGACAAAGTTGATTAACCGACGTACAATAGTCGTACAACAACAAAACAACAACACAAACAAACCGAAAGTGAGGAAATGGAAATGAAAACAAAAGAAGAATTTGGATTTTACATTAGAAAGACAGTTATAAAAAATCTGCTATCAGCTCACAGGAAGATATCAGATCGCGGGAATGTGAAATCTCTTATTATTTTAACAAAATTTATTTTAAAGATTTCCAATCAATTCAATGATATGTTGATTGATCTTGGGCTTGAAGAAAATGACAACAGCTCTGATAAACCGCCGGACGCATTCTGGCACTGTAATGCAGCCGAAGCCGGTTCCGAGCCCGGAAATGCAGAGGACAGAATATAAGGAAGGAGGAGTGAAGAGATGCATGAAATTTTTTGCACACGCAAAACATTTTTAAAAGGAGAATCCATCGCAGCAATATCTTTTGAGCTTCCCGAAAAAGAGTGGGAAGAATTGAAAGAAACGCAAGGATGGCAATTCGTAGAAAGATTTTTAAATCGAAAGAGAAAAGGGGTTGTAAATAATTTCGAACTTTTAAAAGCGATTAGTACTGAACGAGAATTCAGTGAGATGATCATTGCGTTGGCGGAAGAATTTAAAACGCCTGAAAAGCTGGAAGAGGCTTTAAAAAAGGAAATTTCAGAGGAAGAGCTGCGACATACATTAGAAGCAGCTCAAGAAAGTGATTATCCTCTATTCTTTTCAGGCATGCAGTAAGCACAGCCGTTTCTGTTTACAGCAAGCATGGAAGCAAAAATCACAGCTTCTGTATAAGTGTCGCAGTTAAAAACATGTTCTGGTTTTATTTCATCGATTTGACATTGCGGTGTTTCGCGGTCTAGATCGTGAATTTCTCCAGTGTTTTTGTTTAAAACAAATTGCTTTCCGTTAAAAGGTGAATTACAACGTCTCATAAAATCGCTCCTTTCGTAATACTCAGGCATGGCAGTGCCCTGTATTTACAGTATAGGAGATAAACGAAAAGAAAGCAATCCCGCCACGGAGGTTACGACGGCAATAAAAATAGGAGGTAAAAGGTATTGAATGAATTATTTGCAATCAACACAGACGGTAGCGAACCAACCGTATCTGCCAGAGATCTTCATAAGGCTCTTGGGATCAGAAAAAGATTTTCCGAATGGTTCGAAAAGAATTCGCAAGGATTTATTGAGAATGAGGATTTCTCCAACCCGTACCTGAAAGTACGAGTTCAGATCGAGGGTGGAAGAGAAGTACAGAGAGAGGTTGAAGATTTTGATTTGTCAGTAGACATGGCAAAGCACATCTGCCTAATGAGCAGAACTGACAAAGGGAGAGAATGCAGACAAAGATTAATTGACCTCGAAAAAGCATGGAACACACCAGAACAGGTAATGGCAAGAGCCTTAAAGACGGCAGGAAAGACCATTGACAGCCTAAAAGACAGGTGCAAATTCCTCGGAGGGCAGGTTGTGGAACAGCAGAAATTGATCGAGGAAATGACACCAAAAGCGAACTATGTTGACCATATTCTGGAATCAAAATCGTTGGTAGCAACTACGCAGATCGCCAAAGACTATGGAATGTCAGCGGTGCGATTTAACCGGATTCTGAACGATATGAAAATCCAGTACAAGGTTAATAAACAGTGGGTTCTTTATTCAAAATTTCAGAATTGTGGGTATGTACATAGCAAAACCATTGATATCACAAGGAGTAACGGAGACCCAGACGTAACGATGCAGACGCAGTGGACACAGAAAGGGCGCCTGTTTTTATATGAGGAACTCAAGAAAAACGGAATCCATCCAGTAATTGAGCAGAATGCAGCATAAGGAGGTACACATGAGCGATAAAGATAAAAAAGAAATTGCAGAAATGGTAAGAAAGGCAAAGCATCTGGCAGAAAATGATCCGCAGGGATTTATGCTCGCTAAAAATAGTATAGATATTTTAAAGGCGAGATCTGACATGGATGCAGTAGATGAAAAAGAGAATAACTAGGACAACATATCTCGGACAATCCATCCAGCATACATAGTAGAGAGGTGATTTTATGAAGCCAGATATGGAAAAAATCATACAAGTGTTGATATCTCTTATCGAAGAACAGGAACATGTGAAAATTGATTACACACTCGAAAAGAGGACAGAAGAGGAAACCGCCTAGGCGGTAGAAGGGAGGACAAGCTATGAAAAGGCTAACAGTAAACAAGATCGAGAAATTTATCCAGACACTGGAATCCACAGAAAGGTTTGGTTGGTATTCTGAGGAGCAAAAGTTGCACGCAATCGCCTGTTTAAACAATTACTGCAGGGAACTGGAGTATCAAGGAAGAAAATCCGTGAAATTAAAGGAGGAAGAACATGGAAATTAAAGGAACTTACCAATGCCAGACCACTCAGCAACCCAACACATTAAACAGCTGGGACATCCGCTCCGTATCGGTAGATCTGCCGGAAGAAGAGGACAAGCCTTATTGGATCAGAGCTGGTGCGATGGTGATCGGGTTTATCTTGGTGCTACTGGCGTGGTATCTGGTGTTTGGGTATTAAAAATGAGCACCTACAAAAAGGCTGGGGAGCCGTAGGTACTCTGACAAAAAAATCAAGAATATAGTAACAGATTTTAGGAGGATAAGCAATGGATAGAGAAAAAATACATAAACTTTTAGACTTAATTCTTGAGATTCAAGAGCGTGGAGAAGGTAGGAATGGGTATCCGTACGTAAACATTGAATTTTCGAACTACGGTAGCAGAATATTTTTAACCGCACAAGAAAACGGATTTGTTACTGATGGAGATTACGATTTGTTTGACGGTATTGCAACAGATAAGCAACTGGATAATGCAATCATTTTAGTTGGGGTATTGCTGGAAATGGCAGTGGACAAGACGGAGGAACAGTATGCTTAGCTATACAGATACCGAGCAAGAAGAAATGACGGAACGAGAAGTTGTTGAGAGTGAGAGATATTTTAAAGTACGGAGAAGACATTATCAAAATTATTGCGATTTTATGGAGGAGATAACAAATGGCAACATTATACGAGATTGATGAAGAGATTTTAAATTGTGTAGATCAGGAAACAGGAGAGATTATCGACCCGGAAAAGCTGGCACAGTTGCAGATGGATTTTGATAAAAAGGTAGAGGGAATTGCTCTCTGGATCAAAAACCTCTTATCTGATGCAGAAGCAATCAAAGCAGAGAAAAACAAACTGGCTGACCGCCAGAGGTCATGCGAAAACAAGGCGAGAAATCTAAAAGAATACCTGTCTGGTTATTTATGTGGTGAAAAATTTAAGACACCAAGAGTCAGCATTTCTTATCGAAAATCAGAGAGTGTAGAGGTACAGGATATTTCAAAGCTGGATGAAGAATATTTGAAATTCGTTGATCCCGAGGTGGACAAGACCAAAGTGAAAAAGGCACTGAAAGATGGAATTGAACTCTCTGGCGTTGTATTGGTGCAGAATAATAATATTCAGATTCGGTAGGTGAGAAATATGGAATTTAGGACATTAAAGGCAAACGAGATTGAATGTCGGATCGCAACGGTGAAGAGTAATGGGATATCACTATTACTATACAAAGACGCAAGGTGCGATATGAATATCTTGGATGAAACTGTTGGAAAGTTAAATTGGAAAAGAGAACACAGCAGAGACAACGCAAACTGCACCGTGAGTATATGGGATAACGATAAAGGCATCTGGGTTCCAAAAGAAGACACAGGAACAGAAAGCTTTACCGAAAAAGAAAAGGGTCTTGCATCTGACAGCTTTAAGAGAGCTTGCTTTAATTGGGGAATTGGAAGAGAGTTATATACCGCTCCGTTTATTTGGATCCCATCTGATAAATGCGAAATTTCCGCGAAACAGAATGGTAATGGAAGCACTTGTTATGATCGTTTTCGAGTAAGCTATGTTGGTTATGACAAAGAAAGAAACATAGATGCACTGAAAATCGAAAATGAGAAAACCGGAAAAGTAGTATTTTCGCTTGGTAGAAATGTCGGAAATTATAATCCTGCTAATCAAGAAGAACCTCTCGAAAACTATGTGACCGAATCACAGGTAAAAACACTAGAAATTTGCATTCCGAAGCATAAGCAGACAATAGCGAATGTGTGTCGGCATTATAAGGTGTCGGGTTTGCGAGAACTGACAGTGGAGCAATTTAAAAAGCTTATGAGAAATATGGGAGAAGAATAATGAGGTTTACAGGAAGATTGAAAGAACCTGTCGCAGATTATCACAGTGGAAAGCTGACCATTCTATTCGAGCCTATAGAGGACTTCCGACAAGCCTACGATGAACTGAAAGATTATGAGAAATTAACGCTTGAAATAAAGCCGTACAGAGCAAAGAGAAGCCTTGACGCGAACTCTTATTTGTGGGTGTTACTCGATAAATTAGCGGAAAAGTTGGACATCACTAGGTGGCAAGCGTACCTAAATGAATTAAAATCCCACGGTGCTTTTGAGTACATACCGCTCCGGGAAAAAGACATCTATCTGGCACAGTCAGTGTTCCGGATTGTGATAGATCGTGGAGCACAGGAAGTAAAAGACCTAAAAGGGAGAACTGAAACATTACACACTCTGCAATGCTACAAAGGGTCAAGCAAGTATAACACAAAAGAAATGAGCAGACTCATCAAAGGCGTGTTGGAAGATTGCAGAGAGGTTGGAATACCAGATGCAGACCTTTTGACCCCAGATGAAAAAGAAGAGCTTAGACAAAAATGGGGGATTGAACTGTGAGCATTGATTACAGTAACATGGCATTCCCTAAGCCGAAGCGCAAGAAAAAGAAAAAAGGTCATCAGAGGACGTCCGGCAGACCAAAGAAGCTGTGGAGCATATTCACAGAGGATATGGATCACTGCATGTACACCGGAGTTTACGGAGTGGAGAGGCATCATGTTTTTAGTCACACATCGAAAGAAATTGAACTTTCGGAGGATTATGGTTTTATCGCTCCATTGAGACCAGACCTGCATCCAAACGGAACAAGGGCAGGGGAGAATGCATCAAAAGTTGACCGATACTTAAGAAAACGCTGCAAAGAGTATTATTTGCAGCACTACGGAACAGAAGAGCAGTTCCGACAAGAATTTCACTATGTTAGCAAAGGGTAACCTTTCGCTATAAATTGTAACCCGTTCATGGCTGCTGCACAGTACGTCACAAATACCTTAAGTAAGCCAGATTCATTGTCTCCCGGTAATTCCGGGAGCAGAAAGGAGAATAAATGGTAATTACAATTCCGGGCAAACCGGTTGGAAAAGCAAGACCGAGATTCCGCAGAGCCGGATTTAAAGTCATTACATATACGCCACCAGAAAATAAAAAGTACGAAAAGGAAGTTGCAAGGATTTACAAGCAGAGTATAGGCGTGCTTTACACGGACATCCCTCTGAGAGTCCGAATTTTAGCGAAATTTCCGATTCCAGAGAGCTGGTCTAAGAAGAATAAGGAGAAAGCTTTAAAAGGCGAAATAATGCCAAATAAAAAGCCAGACTTAGATAATATCGCAAAAATCATTTTGGATGGACTGAATGGAGTCGCATATACGGATGATAAGCAGGTGACCAGTATGGAAATCGAAAAAGTGTATTCTGATGAGCCTTGCGTGGTGGTCTATATTGCGGAGGATGAGTAATGGCAGAAGTGAAGTGGATAAAGATAGCAACGGATATCTTTGATGATGAAAAGATATTGCTGATAGAGGGTTTGCCAGATGCTTATGCAATTATAACAGTCTGGTTCAAGTTGTTATGTCTTGCCGGGAAGAAAAATAACGGTGGCGTATTCCTGATGAATGACAAGATTCCCTACACAGACAAGATGCTGGCTACAATCTTTAGAATGAATGAATCTACTGTAAAGTTGGCTTTGAATGCGTTTGAGCAATTCAAAATGATTGAGATAGTGGAGGGAATAATCACGATCCCGAACTGGAACAAGCACCAGACATTGGATGCTTATGAACGAAAAAAGGAGCGTGACAGGCTGTACCAAGAGGAAAGAAGAGCCAAACAGAGAGCTTTGATTGAAAAATCGTCTGACAAGTCGTCTGAAAGAACGTCTTACGTCGCTGTTTCAGATATAGATAAAGAAGAAGATAAAGAAAAAGATAATAATATATATGTCCCGTACAAAGAGATCATTTCTTACCTGGATGAAAAGACAGGCAAGAAACTAAGATGGGATGTTAAGAGTAACCAAAAGGAAATAAAAGCCAGATTCAATGAAGGATACACTCTGGATGATTTTAAGACGGTGATTGATAAAAAATACAATGAGTGGGGCAGAAAGCCGACAAAAGAGGAATTACAGCGCGGCATTAAGGATATGAGGATATATCTAAGACCAAAAACCCTGTTCGGCAGTAATTTCGATGTTTATCTTAACCAAGAGCAGACGGAAAAAGTGCCAGCAAAACCGCCAGTAAGCAGAAACTTAAACAACTTCGAACGCAGAGGATACGACATGGACTCTCTGGAAGAGCAGCTGTTGAATTCGAATTAAGGAGGAGCAAAATGAAAGAAGAATTATTAAAAATGGCACAGGAGTGTCTCTCCGAGGAAGAAGTAAAGGAAATACTCAAAAAGAAATTTAAGGAATCGATAGAATCGGCAATAGGATCAGCGTTTAGATGGGGAGATGCGGAAAAGGCACTGAAGAAAAAGATAAACGATGTCATGGTGCCGTACATAGAGAAGTATGATTTTTCGGAATACCTTCCAAAGTTGGATACGGTGCTTACAGAAATCGTAAATTCCGATGCTTGCATTGAGAATAAAAAGATTCTAGAAAATTTTAAGGAATTATCAATCAAGCAGGAAGAAAAAGAAATGGAAGTCACGGATCTGTTTGATGCATGGATTGCAATGTGCGAAAAGAAGATCAGTACAACTGGTCTGGAAGTGGAGTTTGACGATGGACCACACTACGAATCGGTCAGTTGCGAGATGCTAATAGAAGAGTGTGAAAGATCTACTTGGAGCTCCCTGCATAGGGCGGTAATCATTTTCGAAAACGAACACGATGAAGAGTTGAATATGGAAATTCCGATATCGAAATGGGATTTTGAGAAAGAGTATACACTTGACAGTTTGGGATGTGTAGACATTAAGTCGTTGAGATACCTTGGGGAATTTGACATGCTGTTGCTGAGATTACAAAGAGCGGGAACGAAAATCATCATAAACGAAATGGAAGCAGGTGGAGAAATATGTCCAAAGGAAGAGCCGGAAGTAAGTTTCAGTTAGGAGGCAAACATGAACAGAAAAAGATACGGCTTTAGAGTCTATAGGAAACAGTCTACCGGATTGAGACACGGAAATATGGATTTGTTTACGCGCGGCAGCACAAAGCGGAAGAGAAAGAACAGGGTGAGAGGGAAATGACGAACAATGATCATTTGAACAACATAACAGGAGAAATTGATACACCAGAAATCTCCGCAGTGAAGATGATACTTACAAGAATAGATGAGGATTTAGGAAACGATCTGTACGAAGAAAACCGTGATAAATACCTGAATTTGTACAAGAGCCAAAAAGAGTGGCTGGAAAGAGAGGTTGAAAATGAATAAAAGAGAAGTATTGGAAATCCGCAAACAGTTTACGCCAGCAAATTGTGCAATCACAAGAATTGCCGGTTGCTATGTAGATCATGAGAAAATCAAAAAGATGGAGTCAAAAAGCGCATTTCTGTCCTTACCGGAAGAGGACACATTCAAGTATTTTGACATCTTAAGAAAAACATTGTCCGGAAGTGTCGGCAAGAATTTGTTAAATCTGGAATTTCCGACAAAACAGGAGATGCCGGGAGGAACACAGGAATTCTTGATGAAGCTCAGAAAAAGCAAGTTGGAAGATGACCAGCTTCTGGAAGAGTTCTACGATAGGATAATCGAATCTTATGACTACGGTGAAAATTATTACATCGTCCTCATTCATGCAATGTATGATATACCGGGAAAATCTTCTGATGACATGGAGATGTACGATGCGTCAGAAGAAGTATATGAATATCTGCTATGCAGCATCTGCCCGGTTTCGTTGTCAAAGGCGGGATTGAGCTACCATGCAGAGAGTAATTGCATTCATGATCGTATCCGGGACTGGGTAGTAGGTATGCCGGACAAAGGATTTTTATTTCCGGCATTCAACGACAGAAGCACCGATATACATAATGCACTGTACTATACGAGGAAGAGCACAGATCTGGATGCTGGATTGATGGATGGACTTTTTGGAGTAACAGGGATATCGGCAGATACGCAAAAAGAAATATTTAACAACTTGCTATCGGACGCTCTTGGCGATAAAAACAGCTTTCGAACAGTGAAGAGAATACAGGAAGTACTACTTGAAAAATTGGAAACAAACACAGAAGAATCACCGGAAGTTGGGAAAAAAGATATTTTGAAAATTCTTCTCGCAGAGAAAGCACCGGATGAGGCTGTAAGTGAATTTTTGGAAGGGTGGGACTTCCATATCGGAGAAAATGACACTATTCGGATTTCGAATATCGTGGATGAGAAGAAGATTTCGATCAAGAGCTGCCATGCAGATATTAAAGTGGAATCGGACAGAACAGATCTTGTAGATACAATGGTTGTGAATGGAAGGAAATGCTTAGTAATAGCAGTAGATGACAGTCTGGAAGTGAATGGAATTCCGGTTCGCACAATAGAAAGGGCAGAAAATGAGTAGACCAGCACACTTTCTGGATCCCTACAAGTTCCAGATCGAAGAGATGGTAAAACTCGGATGCTCGGATGAGCATATCTGCAGAGTGCTTGAGGATATTACCGGAAAAGAAGTGAAAAAGAGGGTAATAGCAAACGAGAGGATGTGGTTAAGAAAAATGGAAAATAAAAGAAAACAATACGAACCGTACAAGGGAGAAATTAAGTACATGATCGAAAACGGACTTACGATCCAGAACATCTATGCAGCAATAAGCGAAGAGAGCGGAATCGATGCAAGTATTGAAACGTTCAAAAACTTTTTAAAAGACAATGATATGCTGCCTGAGTCAAAGAAACAAGAAACTTCGGTTAAGGATATCTTTGGAACAATCGCAAATTACATGGAGTTTCACGAAGGCTGGGTACGGACCAGTTGCCGACTCAACAGGGCGATGTCGAATCCAAACCGGATATTAATGCGGAGGTATTTACAGTAGGCTATGAAAAAAAGAAAGAGAATCCGAAGAAAAATGAAGTACATATCTGTTCTTCCTGCGGACGGGAAATTATCGGAGATTTTGAGTATGTAAAGACAAAGAGAGGGACGGAATTGTATTTTTGCAAAGATATGAGGTGTAGGAGGAATGACTAATGACGAAAACAGAAGAAACATGGATGGACGGGATCACAACAGAAATGATGGAGCATATCTGCGACAACCTGTGTAAATATCCAGATCAGTTAAACGGAGAGAAGTTGGAAGATAAATGCGCAGAGTGCAAGATGGGACGGTTTGTGCGCGATATTTTGAACCAATATAACAATTGCGCAAAGCAGCTGGAGCAGATGCAGGAACTGAAAGAGCGTGATACGGCGAAGAAGCCAGAAGAAGTAGACTATGAATTAGGTTATTTCGTTTGCCCAAGTTGCAGAGAGTCAATATGTTTTATTGATGGACATGCAGAAGAGCACGAATGCTGTCTGAAGTGCGGCCAGAGATTAGATTTCGGAGGTTTAAATGAAATTTGAAAACGCATGTAACTGCATAGTAGATTATTCAATTTTAGAAAAAGCAATAGAAGAAGAATGCAGTAGAAGAAATATTACACCTAAATAGGAATATAAAATTTATCTTTATCGTGGGTATGCTGGAATTTCGATAAAGCATGACAAAGTGTCGGTACACAGGATAATTGGTAAACATATTGTTGGATTCAATTTTGGTTCAGAAATTCATGTTCACCATATTGATGGAGATAAATTAAATAATAATATTTCTAATCTTCAAGTAATTAAAAAATCATTACACACGAAAGAACATAATTTAGTTCAATATGTTTCAGAAGAATATAAAAGAAGTTTTGGAGATAGGATGAAGCATATTGTTTCAAGAAGTGATGTTGCAAAAGAAGATGTGATTTTTCTTAGAAATAAGGGATTAACAATCAATCAAATCGCTGAAAAACTAGACTGTGGGTATAACACTGTTTGTAGAAGATTAGGAATGCGTAATTAGATTGGAGTGAGTAACATGGGAGAATTAAAGAAATGTCCGTTTTGTGGTGGAGAAGCGACAATGAAAATCCATTATGGATTTGACGAAAAAGTTATATCAGCTTTCGTGTACTGCGAAGAATGCGGAGTCGCAACGCGAAGATGTACTTTAGAAACAACTGCTATAGGGAAATGGAACAGGAGGGTGAAATAGCTATGATGGGAAAATGTAAATTAACAAGTATATGCGGACACGATTATTGCTGCATAGAATGTCCGGACAACGATATTTGTAATATACAGTGTGCAGATAAGGACATGTATGAGTATTGTGCGGAGTGTCCGGAATATGAGGAGGTGGAATAGATGAGAGAAGTTCTTTTCAAAGCAAAGAGAAAAGACAATGGTGAATGGGTGGAAGGGTATGTTGTTGCATATCCTTCTGGAAAAGTGGAAATACACAAAATTAGCAAAGAATTACCAGATATATTACTAAAATGCGAGATTGCTCCAAGTACTTTATGCCAGTACACCGGACTTACCGACAAAAACGATAAGAAGATCTGGGAGAATGATATTCTCAGATATAGTTATGACTATGATGGAAGTCCGTTTTTAAAAGATGGCGAAGAGATAAAATATCGTGTAGGTGCTGCGTTTTGGAGCGAATGGAGGGGATCATGGGCAGTATGTGGACGAGGAAATAAAAAATGCACCAATAACGATGTTTTTAAATATAATCGGAATCCAAATAGAACGGAAGTTATCGGAAATATTTTTGACAATCCAGAGCTGTTGGAGGTGGAGTGATGAAAATAATGATAACTATATTGCGCAAAAATGGAGAAGGCAGAACTTGGACAAATGCAAGTGCGGAAGAACACTTAGTAATGGGTCTTACAGCTTACGCGGAAGGTGTAAAAAGATGTGCGGAATCATGGGAAAAAGAAACGGAAGAAGTGGAAAGAGTGCTGAAAGAAGCGTTGGAAAGCGAGAGATAAAGTATGAACGCATTAGAGAAAATCATAGAAGAAATCGAAACCATGAAAAATGACGCCTACGAAACCTTGAAGGAAGAAAAGCGGAGACACGGAGCAAGCAAAACAGCAGAAGAACTGGAAAACTATATTTATGGGTTGGCTTGCGCAGTAGATATTGTGGAGAAGTATGTGGACAAGGAGAATGTGGAATGAAAATTAAAGCGTGTCCATTTTGCGGATGCCGCGACAGAAGAGTCGGAATCCGGAGAATGGGAAGCAAAGGATATAGAGTAGTGTGCGGTGCTTGCGGAGCATCTGGGCCTTATGTGGCAATTAAGGCGTGGCGGGATGACAAGATGATTGCACAGGATGCAGCAAGACAAGGATGGAATAATAGGTGGGAGGAATAACATGGACATTTTAATCACAATCGCATTCCTAGCCCTGTATTACATCCTGGGGCTTGGAACAGTGATTGCCCTAAAGACAGGATTGGAAGAGGATGTAAAACTAGAAGGTGCGGATTACCTGATGGCTGCGGGATTCCCGATACTGTTATTTGTGGTGTTTTTGGATTGGATCGTGCGAAAGATAGTGAGGTAGAAAATATGAGAAAATTTAACTGGGACGAATTTAAGGATGCAGATAATAAGATTGCAGTGCACTGCAAGACCGAGGAAGAGGCGAAAGACTTTTGCAAAAGAATGCATGAGCACGGGATGAAGTGGAGAGATGGAGGGAGTTATTTAGAATGTACAGAATATGGAAAACATCTCAGTGAAACATGCTATACAGGATATGGTGAGTTCACAAGTTACGATTTTTACAAAGAACGCGAATACAAAATTTTAGAATGGAGCGATTACATGGACAAAGAATTTACCAAGGCAGATTTGGAAGATGGGATGGTAGTTGAACAAAAAAATGGAAACATGTATCTTGTATTGGCTGGGAAGGCAGTAAGAAAAGGCAGATGCAATCGTATAGACGGTTACACTGATGACTTGAAATGGGAAGGTCGTACAGGTTATACAGGAGGAGACATCGTTAAAGTCTATAGAATTACTCCGGAATCACTCGGATGCATAGAAGATGTGTTTATTAAAAGCAACCTTGAACTCATCTGGGAACGCACCGAATCGAAGAAAATGACTGTGGAAGAAATGAAACAGAAGCTGGAAGAACTGACAGGAGAGGAAATTGAGGTGACGGCATGACCAGAGAGACTATGAAACGCAGAAGGGAGAAGAAAAAATGCTAATTGAAGATAAAGTACAGATAGAAGCAGTGAAAACAAGATCGTATATGATGGGTGAGATAGATGGAAAAGTGATGATTACGCAAGGTAGATATATTGTATTTGTGAAGAAAGAAGATTTCTTGCTCGACATAGATAAGCAGAAGAAATTGCCAGAAGATGGGGTGAAACATTTTTCCACAGAAAATATTCAGAGCCAAATGAGGGCGGCCAAGTTGTCAAACAGAATGCTTACAACTGGCAAAAGCATTCTGAGAGCAATAAGAGACGAGACAACAGGGGAATACGCTTGGTTTGATAATAAATATTTGAAAATGTTTGACGGATGCACGCCAAATCTTATTAAATACCAAGGAAACCCTGAACACTACGATGCCGTGTTTACACGCTACGGAGAAATAATAGGTGTTGATCAGCACATTATAATATGCCATTTTCAGAAAAATAAATAGTGCAGAAA
>ERZ1023865.139-NODE-139-length-38260-cov-9.759901_pt1 | contig 38260 bp, 57 predicted proteins | sample MGYA00380389_ERZ1023865 | MGnify/ENA primary metagenome ERZ1023865 (study PRJEB33179, sample SAMN07449008) | human gut metagenome | biome: Human-gut; feature: Human associated habitat; material: Faeces | host: Homo sapiens | place: India: Bhopal | collected... | reverse complement strand
TGGTTGCTCTTCCTCTCCCCGATGATGTTTTTTGGTGATGGGTCGCGCTCGAAGGAGGCTCTATGACGGTCAAGAAGGGTGTTTCCGAGCGTCGGTTTCCGCATGAGTCCGTGGCTGATGCGTTGGAGAGATCGTTGCGTAATGCGAAGTCGTTGCGTGCGGAGAATGCGGCTGTCGTGGCCGCTGCGCGTATTCTCGCTGCTCGGATTGATTCGGTTTGCGAGACTGGTTTCATTGACGAGAACGGGAAATTGGACAATGTGTCGGTTCCGACGTTTTTGAAATACTGCCAGTCGCTTGGTTTGACGTTGGTGGAGCCCGCCAAGGTTGGGCGTCCCGCGAAAGCGAAGCCTGAGCCGAAGGCCGAGGAGTCGAAGAGCGGCAAGGTTATCGCGATGGACGAGTTTATGAAGCGGTTCGGTTAGGAGGTGTCCGATGGCGGCTGAGAATCTTGAGGTTTTCGGCGCCATCGACGACGAAAGGCATGGCGTGACCCTGCCGCGTATCTTCACACCGCCATTACGCCCGTTGACCAAGGAGACCTCGAATGGTTTCGCGGTGATCGCATTCGCGGAGATCATGCTGCACGTGCATTTGTATCCGTGGCAGCAGTGGCTACTCGTCCATGCGCTCGAACTGTTGGAGGATGGCTCGTATCGTTTCCGCAAGGTCATCGTGCTTGTGGCCCGCCAGAATGGCAAGACAACGCTTATGGGCGTTTTGGCCGCATGGTGGCTCTTCGTCGATTCCAACAAGCATCCCGACAGGGTACCGCCAGTGAAGTTTCTCGTGGTCGGTGCAGCGCAGACGCTCGACAATGCGAAGGGGCCTTACAATCAGGTCAAGGAGTGGTGCAATCCCGCTCCGGCGACTGATGAGGAAGCGGATCTGGTGATTCCCGATCTCGCCGCAATGACGCAGAAATTCGTCAACACGAACGGCGAGGAAGCGATCATCACCCGCTCGAAAGCCAGATATATAGTCCGCGCCGACAAGAACATTCGAGCCAAGTCGGCGGCGCGTGTCGTGTTCGATGAGCTGCGTGAGCAGCATACGGACGATGGCTGGAATGCAGTCAGCCAGACCACGAAGGCCGTCTGGTCGAGCCAATTATGGGGCATTTCGAACGCTGGCGACTATCGCAGCGTGGCATTGCGCAAGCAGGTGGACAAGGGCCGCAAGCTTGTTGACGAGTGGACTCGTCTGAGCGTCGACGGTGGCAATCCGTCCGACGTGTTCCTGTCCGGCGAGCAGGACGGATCGTTCGGCTATTTCGAGTGGTCTGCGCCTGACAAGTGTCCGGTGGATGATGCCGACGCGATCCGCCAGGCTAACCCGTCACTCGGCTATGGGCCGATGACCGTCATGAGCGTCAGATCGGATATCGATGGCATGACCGAGGCCGCATTCCGCACCGAAGTCCTGTGCCAGTGGGTCACTGCTGACATCATTCCTTTCATCAACCCGAAAATGTGGGCCAGCGGCATCGACTCGCGTTCCACGATCCCGGACGAGAATCGCGTCGTACTGTCCGTGGACACGTCGGCTGACCGTAAGACCACGTATGTGGCCGCCGCCGGAATGCGTGCGGACGGGCTGCCGCATGTCGAGCTGATAGCTCGTCGTGACGGCATGTTGTGGGTGCCGCATTATCTCGACCTTTTGCAGGAGCGTTGGCCGCATATCACGGAGATAGCGATTCAGGGCAAGGGCTGTCCGGCAGTGGATTTCATCGACCCGCTCATCGAAAAAGAATGGACGGTGCATCTCATCGAAGGCTTCCGTCTGGGCGCGTGCTGCGGCCGTTTCCACGACCGTGTTCGTGAGGGCAAGCTGCGGCATCTTCCGCAGCCCGCCATCGAACAGCAGGTGAGCGTGGCCGTGTCCCGCAGGCTCGGCGAGGTCGAGGTGTGGGACAGGACGAAATCAGCATTGCAGATTTCCGGCTTGGTTGCCGAATCGCAGGCATTGTATGCGTTGGAGACCATGCAGGCTGAAGTGCTTAAACCGAAATACGAGCCCTCGCAAGGCGTGAGGGTCAGATTCTAGATTCTTCACAAAGAGGGGAGTATTGATGGGATTCCTTGACCGGCTCCTCCACAATAACGCCGCAGCTATCGGCATGAAGATGGTCGAAGCCGACGAGCATCCGACGCCGGCGACCAGCATTCCACTCGCGAACGGCGACAGTTGGCCGTCAGACATGGACTTCTACGGGTACGCTTCCGGCATCTACTGCCGAGAGTATGCGGTGCGCGTCGTGGTGGACTTCATCACCCGCAACATCGCGTCATTGCCGTTCAAAGTGTATCGAAAGAATTCAGACGGAGATGCAGAGGAAGTCACAGACGGCGCTCTTGCCGCTCTGATGAAGCGGCCTTCTCCTCTTCCTGGAATGACCCGCTACCGTTTCATCAGCATGCTCCTTCGTGACATGCTGCTCGATGACCGGTGGCTCATGCTCCTGGGCGTGGACGGTAGGCGTTTCACTCTTCGTCGCATACCGTCAGACTGCTATCAGCTTTCCGGCAACGCTTTCGGAGAGATAACCGGCGTGAACCTGCTGACGATGGACAGCCAGCAGGCCATGCATTTTGACCTGCCTGACCCGCGCGTGCATCTGGATGTCGGTTTCATTTCCGGCCTTCAATTCGGTGACAGCGTGACCAACGTGCTCCGGCCATTATTGGCCGAGGCGAAGGCTATGGCGGCCTATCGGCGCAACATCGCCAAGAACGGCATGCAGGCCGGCGGCTACGTGTATCGGCCGAAGGAGATGCCGTGGCTGTCTCAGGAGGATTACGACGATTTCACCAATGGATTGCGTAATTTCATTCAGAATGGTGGTCGTGAGGGTGGCTGGCCAGTCCTTAAGGATGGCATGGAGATGCGTCCATTGGATAACGTCTTCAAACCTGTGGATGTGAACGATTTGGAGGCGCGTGACCGTATCAATATCGCGGTGTGCAATGCTTTCCAGATTTCGCCGGAAAACGTCGGCTTCCGAACCGGCACAAATTCCAACATCAGCGCGTTCAAAGAGCAATTGTGGAATGTTGAGCTGATGCCATACATCGTGGCATTGGAAGAGGCGCTGAATCTGAGCCTTCCCGAGGCTGTGGGCGAGCCTGACTGCTACATCAAGGCCAACGTTGACGCGAAACTACGTGGCACCACGTCCGAACAGTATCAGGCGCTTTCCACGGCTACCGGACGGCCTTTCATGACCACGAATCAGGCGCGTCAGATTCTGGACATGCCGCGCGTACCAGGTGGCGACCAGCTCATCACGCCATTGAATGTGAGCGAGGGCGGCCAGCCTAGTCCGCAGGACGGCGGTCGGACGCAGAACGCGCAGGAGAACAATCCGGTCAACGGCGAGGACGCTAAGGCCATGCTCGCCGAATTCAAACGGCTTTACAGATATGACGCGCAATTCCACGCCGAGTGGGACGCGCTCACCAAGGAGGAAACATCATGAGGCTTGATTTCAAGGGCTTCGAACTGAAATCCCTTGATGACAGTCAAGGCGAGGGCGTGTTCAGCGGCTACGCCAGCACTTGGGACAAGGACTTGTACGATGACGTGATCGTCAAGGGCGCTTTCGCCGATACTTTGCAGAACGATTTCCAAGGTTCCGGCGCGGGCATCCCGATCCACTGGCAGCACAAGGACGACAAGCCCACCGACATCATCGGCGAGACGCTGAGCGCGGTGGAGGACGAGCATGGCCTGCTGGTCACGGCCCGCCTCGACCTCGACCTGCCGGAAGGCAAGCGCGCATACGAGCTGTTGCAGCGTGGCCTTATCCATCAGATGAGCATCGGCTTCCTCGCCGAGGAGACCGCGTTCGTGCAGGACGGCAAGAGCGCGTGGGATGGATACCGTGAGATTCGCCAGGTGAAACTGTTCGAGATTTCCCTTGTGCAGGTGGCCGCGAATCAGGGCGCCGAGGTGCTTGAGGTGAAGAGCGGGCGTGCGATCAGCGCTTCCAACGAGAGCAAGCTTCGTGCCGCGTTGGACAGTCTGCACGAGGTCTTGGATGGCATCGATTCCGCCGACAAGAAGCCGGACGACGACACCGATGACTCCGATCCCACAGGCAAGCCCGACGATTCGGCTGATGACTCCACGGATGATTCCAGCGATAAGCCGGACGATTCCACGGATGACCCGAAGAAGAAAGACCAGAAAAGATTTGACTCGCAGTGGGCCAAGGAATACCAAACCATCAGCGACTTCTTCTCGCTGCAAAATTAACCGAAAGGAGCGCCCATGAATCTCATGGACAATCTCGCCGCCGAGAAGAAGGCGGCACAGTCCATCCTCGCCAAGGGAATGGATAACATCACCGAAAAGGAGCAGGAGGAGCTGAAGCAGCATTACGCCGAGGCGAAGAAGCTGCAGGAGCGCATCGACCTGTTCAAGGAGGCCGGCGAAGGGCTCGACAAGCTCGCCGGCACGTCCAAGACCGAACGTAAGGGCGTCGAGGCGAAGACCCTCGGCGACTTCTACGTCAAGTCCCTGCAGGAGAAGGGCTTGAGCGTGCTCGCAACCAAGGGAGGCTTGTTCTCCACTCCGGAATTCAAGGCTGCTTCCGACACTCAGGTCACAGGTGGAGCGTCCGGAGCCTACGCGCCGTTCCTCACCGAAACCGACCAGAACGGCGTATGGCCTTACGAGCGTCCGCTCGTCATCGCCGACCTTTTCGCGTCCGGCACCATGAGCGGCACCACCATCAAATATCCGGTCTACGGCTCCCTCGAAGGCAACGCCACCACCGTCGCCGAGGGCGCGCAGAAGCCTCAGATTCACATGCCGGATCCGACTTGGGTGTCCGACAGCCTGCACGAGGTCGCCGCATGGTGGAAGATCACAGACGATATGGCGGAAGACCTGCCTTTCGTCGTGTCCGAGATCAACCAGCACGCCCAGTACAACCTGAAGCTGCAGGAGGAGATTCAACTCCTGTCCGGCGATGGCACCGACCCGAATCTCAATGGCATTCTGAACCGCGAAATCCAGACCAAGGCGCAGGCCAACGATTCCGACCCCGACCGCATCTTCGCGGCCACCACGGATATCGCCACCGCGACCGGCTTCTCCGCCGACGCCGTGGTCATCAACCCTGCCGACTATCAGACAATCCGCCTGTCCAAGGACGCGAACGGCCAGTATTTCGGCGGTGGCTTCTTCGCCGGCCAGTACGGCAACGGCGGCATCATGCAGAACCCGCCGCTGTGGGGACTGCGCACCGTCGTCACCGAGGCGATGACCAAGGGAACCGTGCTCGTCGGCGCGTTCAAGGCCGGCGGCACCATCTACCGCAAGGGCGGTCTGACCGTCGAATCCACCAACAGCCACGAAAACGACTTCACAAACGACAAGATCACGTTCCGAGTGAAGGAACGTCTCGCCCTGCAGGTCAAGTATCCGAAGGCGTTCGTCAAAGTGACGCTCGGCAAGGCCGCAGCCAAGGCCGCGGCCAAGGCCGAGTGAGTTTGGGGGTCGGCATGATTGACGTGAATGTGGTTCCCGACATGATTGCCGACCCTTCGGCTTTCGAGGATGACGCGCAGTTTCGGCTCAGGGCCGCGCAGGCGGCCATCCGCCGCGAATGCGGTTGGCATGTCATGCCGAACGTGGCTCTCAGCGGAGTCATCAACTCTCGCGGCGGCACGGTGATTCGACTGCCCGCCCGTCATGTGACGAGCATCGAATCATTGACCGACCGCGACGGCAACAAGCTGGCTTACGCCTATGACCCGGAAACCGGTCTTGTGGAGTCGCTTTCCGGTGGCTTCCCGGTCGGAGTTGCGGCCATCCGCTACGCGATCCATGCCGGATATGATGATGCGCCGGACGTGCAGCAGGTGCTCATCAGTGCCGCGAAACGGGCGGGCATGAGTCCGATCGGGCTCGTCACCTCGCAGTCCACGAATGGCTCCAGCGCGAGTTTTGACGTGGTGTCGCTCATGCAGGACGAAAAAGACAAGCTCAAACCCTACCGGCTTGGAGGATTGCCATGAGCCTGCTTGACGATCTGAATGCCGGTGGCGGATGGCGTATGCCTGGCGCCACCAAATGGCGGCGGCTGCGTGCCAAACGCAAGACCAACCCGTACAATCCGGCGCAGAGCGAGCCAGACTGGAGCGTGCCTCCGGACGAGCTCGCCATCATGGGCGCGCTCTCATCCAGCTCCAGCACCCGCACGCCGGACACGCTCGACACACAAACCGAATCAACGGCGTACCTCACCATCCCGGATCCGACAGCCGACGTGAAAATCGGCGACCGGATCCGCGCAGACCCCGACGACGGACGCTTGTGGGAAGTCGACGGATTCCCCTCGAAGGACGCGAACGCCTTCACCGGGTGGCGTCCGACCTTGGAATGCCGTCTGACGGAAAGAAAGGGCTGAACAAATGGCGAAAAGCAGGATATCGGTCAATTTCAACCAGAAATTCTTCGACGAGATTCTCAATAGCGCGGGAGTCAAGTCGCTCACCACGCTGGCCGCGAACAGGGCACTCGCCTACGCGCGGGCGTCCGCTCCGGTCGACACCGGCGCATACCGCGACGGACTTGGCATAGAGGAGGTCAAAAGGGAGCATCGAACGACCGTCATGGTCGTCGGCCACGACCCGAAGACCCTGCTCGTGGAGGCGAAGACCGGCAATCTGGCCAAGGCTTTGAGGAAGGCGAGGGTCTGATGGCAAGCGTAATCCCACCCGACCTCGAACTGTTCCTCACCGGATGGCTGCGCTCCAACATCACGGACGTTGCGGGCCTGCAGGTCGGAAACCGCATCCCGGACGATTACGACGGCTCCTATCCGCTCGTGGTCGTGCGTGATGACGGCGGCACGCAATCCGCCGACCGCGTGACTTTTGATCGGGCGATAGGCGTCAACGTGCTCGGATGGACGCGCAACGACACGAAACCATGCCGCGATCTGGCGGCCCGCGTGTACGGCGTGCTGACCGGCGAGCCCGGCATCCTCATCGGATTCGCCGAAGGCAGCCGCATCTGCGCCGTCGTGTCTGACGGCTGCAACGGCCCGTACCCGGTCGGCGAGGACGCAGCATGGTGCCGCTACTACATGACCGTCGAATATTCGACGGCCGGAATCAGACAACCATAGAAAGGAAACGCCATGGCCAAAGACAGTCAGGGCATGGATCTGGGACAGGTGGAGGCGCTCGTCACCGCCGCCATCATGATCGTCCCGTACTCCACCGAAAACAAGATCACGCCGGAGATGATCGACCCCAGCAAGGCAACGACGGAGCTTCCGGCCGCCTACAACCGTTCGACCGCGTGCATCGGACTCGTCAAGTCCGACGGCGGCAACCAGGATTCGCGCGACGGCGACGACCCCATCGAGTTTTTGCAGGACGGGTACAAGAAGTTGCCGCTGGCGACCAGCCTCACGCAGACTTTCAGCCCGGCCGAAAACAACGCGCTGACACGCAAGATCACCATCGGCGAGCCGGACTCCAATGGCGTCTACCACGTGGCCGACATCATCCAGGATGCGAAATGGATGGTGTACGAGGAGGAGACGTTCGACACCGGGCGTGTCCACCGTCGTGCCGGCGTCATGCAGGTCACCGGCAACGAACCGGACCAGCAGGAGCGTGGCTCGGTCACGGGCCGCGCGCTCACCGTCGAATGGATGAAGGATCCGCTGTATGTGGATCCTGAGCATCCGAACACGCGCTGGATTGAAAGCTGGTACGACCCAAAAGCGTGACGGCGGTGGCCGTGACTTCGGCTGACGGCAATACGAAGCCGTCGGTCGTCCAAGGCACGAAGCTCGCGCTCAAGGCCGTCGCCACCCATGTGGACAAAACCACCGCGAACGTGACCGGACAGGCCACGTTCCAATCCAAGGATGCCGGCGTGGCGACCGTCGATGGCGGCACGCTCACCGCCGTCAAGGCCGGAAGCGCGAGGATCAACGTCACATACGACGGCGTGACCTCACCCGACATGACGGTCACTGTCACCGCACATGCCGCCTGACCGGCGGACGAAAATCTTCCCGGACCGTCTATCTCGCCTGTCTGCGCGGTCCGGGAACCCATTTTTTACCGCAGGCAGGCGAAAAGCAGATAGGACAAGACAATGACTTCCACTTCCACCGACTTCAAGCCGACCGTCGAGGATTTCGACCAGTGGACGGAAAAAAACGACGAGGAGGCGTTCGCCTCCATCGCGCAAAACTACAAGGTGCGCCACATCATCAAGGGCGATGTTTATTGGGCGCTCGTGCCAGGCGGACGCACGTACAAGCTCCCATTGTCGATGAGCATCGACGATTTCACGAGACTGTCGAACACGTCCGATGACACGGAAAGCGTCGAACAGCTCAAACGCATTCTGAGCGCCTTCGCAGGCGACAAACAGGCGAAAGCGCTGAACGGCGAACCGGTGCAGGTCGTGTTCAACCTCCTGTCCGACTATGGCGACGCGGTAGTGCGCGCGCAGGGCGCCTCACTGGGAAAATCCAATGGTTCTCCCGCCAGCTCGCCGAACACGGGAGCGTGATCCGAGCCGATTTCACGATGCGTGGGTGGAGTCTGCAGGCCGATCTTGGCGGCAAGCTCCGCTACGGCGACGCGATAGCGCTCCTCGAGCAGCTCATCGGCGATCCGTCGACCTACACGGGCGCGGAGCTCAACGGCTTGGATTATCCGGCCCGGTGGGGTGAGATACCGGTCGTCTACGCGCTTGGCAGCGACGAGTATCCGAAACCTTTCGATTCGCTCGCGAAACGATTGCGGGCTGACAGGGAGAAGGCCGAGCGTGAGCGGCTGCGAGAACAGACCAAGGGCATGAGCCCGGTATTCCAGACGCTCTACGAGGACTGATTTTGGACAAAACTGAATAGTGGAGGTGCCGCATGGCGTTCGGCAGCGAACTCGGTTCCGCGCACATCAGCGTTTTCCCGTCGATGAAGGGGTTCCGCAGCGCGGTCAACAAGGAGGTCGGCGCGAGCGGCAAGGCCGCGTCGAAGGCCTTCGATTCAAGCATGAACGGCGGCAAAAGCGGCGGACTGTTCGGACGCGCGTTCAAAAACGGTTTCAAGCAGTCGGCGAACGGTTTCAGCGCGGACGTACTGAAATCCTACGAGCATGACGTGGCGAAATCCACTGCCGCATACCGTCAGGCCATGCTCCAGCAGAGGGCGGCGGCGAATCAGGTGCGTGCCGCCGAGGAGAGCGTCGCCAATGCCATTGCCAAGCATGGTGAGGGCAGCACGCAGGCCGAGGCCGCGACCATCAGGCTCGAACAGGCCCGGCTGAAGCTGTCCACCATGACCGACCGTGCGACGCAGTCCGAGAACCGGTTGAAGGATGCGCAGAAGGCGCTCAAGGACGCGCAGGACAATCTCGCCTCCAGTGGTGGTTCGCTCGGAGCGGCGTTCAAGAATCTTGGTTCGGCGATAATTCAGCCAGTGACCGGCGCGTTCGGACGTGTCAAAAACGCGGCAACGTCGGCGTTCTCCGGCATCGCCACGAAAGCCCGCGACGGCATGAGCGCCGCAGGCACTGCGATGCAATCCACCGCGTCACGTCTCACCGCGCCATTGTCGGCAAAGTTCTCCGCGATGAGCTCGGCCATCGCGGCAAGGATACCAACACCTTTCAAGAACGTCAGCAATGCCATCGGCGGCTATCTCGGCAACGTCGGCGGCGCGGTCGGCGGCGTGCTGTCGCAGATTCCGGGAGCAGCCGGAAGCGCCGCGTCGGCGATAGGCTCGAAGCTCAAAAGCGGCGCCGACACCGCATGGAATGCGATCAGCTCCATGTCCGGCAAGGCCGTCGGCGCGTTGAAGGGTGTTGCCACTGTCGGACTTGCAGGCGTTGGAACCGCCGTCGCGGCTTTGGCAGGAGTCGGCAAGAGCGCTCTCGACGCGTATGCCACCTACGAGCAGGCCGTCGGCGGCGTGGACACGCTGTTCAAAGACGCGTCCGGCACCGTGCAGAAATACGCTGCGGAAGCGTACCGGACAGCCGGAGTGAGCGCCAACGAGTACATGACGCAGGTCACGAGCTTTTCCGCCTCGCTGATCAGCTCGCTCGGCGGCGACACCGCGAAGGCCGCTGAACTCGGCAATACCGCCATGGTCGACATGTCGGACAACGCCAACAAGATGGGCACCGACATCGAGTCCATCCAACAGACCTACCAGAGTCTGGCGCGCGGCAACTACGCCATGCTTGACAATCTGAAGCTCGGATACGGCGGTACGAAATCCGAGATGGAGCGTCTGATCCAGGACGCGAACAAGGTCAAGCAGGCGAACGGGGAGATGGGCGACCTGTCCATCGACAAGTTCTCCGACGTGGTGCAGGCCATCCACATCATGCAGGAGCAGATGGGCATCAGCGGCACCACCGCCAAGGAGGCCGCGACAACCATCGAGGGCTCCGTCGGCATGATGAAGGCCGCATGGCAGAACTGGCTGGCGGAACTTGGCAAGGACAATGCCGACATCAACGGATTGACCAAGCAGCTGGTAGATTCGGTCGGCACGGTCATCCAGAACGTGGGTCCGCGCATCGCGCAGATCATCACCGGCATCACCGCCGCACTGCCGCAACTGTTCTCATCATTGGGCAGCACCCTGCCGGCACTGGTCATGCAGATCTTGCCACCCGTGCTCGGAGCGCTGGGACAGCTCGGCACGATGCTGCTGACCAGCGCGACCACATGGATATCGACGAGCCTGCCGCAACTGCTCGCCCAGTTCCAGTCGTGGGTCACGTCGAGCCTGCCGTCGTTCCTGCAAACCGGATTGACGATGATCACGAACCTCTTGCAGGGCATCGTGCAGGCATTGCCGCAGATCGCTTCCACGGCGGTGACCGTGCTGACGACGCTGTTGGACGGATTGTCGGCCCAATTGCCGCAGCTCATCCCCATCGGCATCAACGCCGTCCTCAATCTCGTGCAAGGCATCCTTGACAACCTGCCGCAGATCCTCAACAGCGGATTTAAGCTCATCCTCGGACTGGGTCAGGGCCTCATCAACGCCCTGCCCGACTTGGTAGGCAAGGTCCCGATCCTCATCGGCCAGTTTATCGGTGGCCTCATCAAGAGTCTCCCGCAGAGCACGCAGGCTGGCGTGCAGATGCTCGTCGCACTGGCCAACGGCTTCATAGCGTCGGTGCCAAGGCTTATCGGTGCCATTCCCGGCATGATCGGCCAGATCATGAGCGGGTTCACATCGGTTAACTGGGGGAGTGTCGGCCTGAATATCATCACCGGCATCGCGACCGGCATCGCAGGCGCGGCAGGTAGGCTCGTGTCTGCCGCTGTCAACGCGGCCACGAACGCGTTGGATTGGGTGAAACGCAAGCTTGGCATCCATTCGCCGTCGCGCGTGTTCCGCGATCAGGTCGGTGAGATGATCGGCGAGGGCATGGCGGTCGGCATTGACGAGAGCGCGGCGAAGGTGCAGAAGGCGGCCGGACGATTGACTGGCATCCTGCCGTCGCAGGACGCCTCGTATTCCGTCGGCGTCGCCAACGCCTCGCGTGGAGTTAACGCTGCCTCCTACGGCAATGGGGGGAGCGTGACGAACATCACGCAGACGTTCAACTATCCGGCGATCGCGCCGACGAGCATTTCCACGCAGCAGAAGTTGCAGACAGCGGCCATGCCGCAATGGTGATTGGGAGGTTTCGCGCATGAAGGTCAGCTATTCTCTCAACGGCCAGCCGCTCGATTCCGAGCGGATGCGCGTGCTTGTCGGCACGACGCACTACACGGCGCTGTCTCCGATCGTTGACACCGTGCAGGTGCCAGGACGGCACGGCTTCATCGTCGGCTCGTCCATTCCGGTGTTGGATGCTCCGGAGCTGACAGTCAAGGTGGCGGCGTGGGGTGCGGATTCCGATTCGCGGATCGCACGCTTTCGCGCCATGTGCCTGTATGCGTCGAAGCTCACGCTCGGCAAAACGGAGACAACGGATGACGGCTATTCGCGCAGCATGGTCACTCGCGTTGTGTGCACGTCCTGCGAGCCGGACGATGATGAGAGGCCGTTCAGTGACCTGCGCGTCATGACCGCCGTTTTCCAATTGCCGGACGTGTTCTGGCATGGTGTGCAGTGGCAGGAGGTGAAGTTGGCCGCGTCGGGTGGCAGGCTCCTGCCGGGCGGGGTCTCGAAGCCGAGCAGCAAGGGGTATTGGACGCGTTGGCAGGGATTGCCTAACGCCAGTCCGTCCGAGCTTTTCGACATCCTGCCGGACGGCTGGCTTTCCAACGCGCCGATCACCACGCTGGTATTGCGTTTCGGTGCTGTCACTGGTGTGACCATTTCAGACCCGGTGAGTGGCACGAATTTAATGTGGGGCGGCAAACGCGACGCCTCACGACCTTACCTTTTCGTCGATGCAGCCAATCGCAAGGCGTGGACGGCGGCCAATGCCGACGCATGGTCAGGCGGCACGGATGCGACGAATGGCATCGACTGGACCACGGAGCCACTGCAAGTGTGGCCTGACATTTCGTCCGGCGATTATCGCCTCGCAATCAAACAGACCGGCAGCGCCGACAAGGTGACATGCCGGTTTTTGCAATCTTGGGAGTGATTAATGAGCAAGTCCCTTCATGTGCGACTCGTGGCCTACCGCCCATTCGGTGAGCGTATCGGCGTATTGGCGGAGCCGGTGAGCTTCAGCGCGTCGATGCTCCACAATGATGACGGAGCCATCAGCATCGAATATTCGATGTTGTCAGGTGACGCGGCGGCGTTCGACCGGCAGTTGACGGACGGCCTGGAAGTGGCCGTGGAGGTGTCGGACGGCACCGGCTATCGTGAGCCGGATAACGCGCGTTTCGTCATCACCGGACGTTCCGGCAAGACCGATGACCGGACTCGCACCGTCACCTATAGCGGCCAGTCGATAAGCTGGCTGCTGTCAAAGGCGGAAAACAACGATTCTTCGCATCTGCTCACGGATGGCGACAACAAGGGCAAAAGACCTTTTTATAGCTCGAATCCGGGCGTGATCCTCAAGACGCTGTTGGATGAAAACAAGGCTCGTGGCGGCGTGGCCACCGGCTTGACGCTCGGCTTCGACACCGCCAAAGATTCGAATGGTGATGCCTGGAACAGAAAATACACTTTATATTATTCGCTCGGCACGGATCTGCAGACGATCCTGTCGTCTCTTGTCAACGGTGGCGGCTGCGACTGGCGCACGAGCGGCCGGACGCTGAAAATGTGGAATGCGGACAGCACGGCATTGAGCCGTGACCTGAGCAAGCAGGTCATACTCCAGCTTGCTCGCGATATCGGCGAGGCACCATACGAGGAATCCATCGCGGATCTGGCCAGCACAATCCTCGTCGAGGGTGACAATAATCTGCTTTTCCGCATGGATAATCCTTCTGCTCCGACGCCTTGGGGCAAGTGGGAATCCTACAGCAGCCAGGGCGGCGTGTCCGACAAGGACACAGCTCAAGCATTCATGCAATCCACGCTCGATGACGCGGCGCGAGTGCGTGGCCAGTACACGCGCGATCTGGTCATCAGCGAGGTGGACAGTCTGCCGCTCGTCGATTATCACGCGGGCGACTGGATTACCGCGCCGACCATCTCCCATGGGGAGAAGGTGCGCGTGCAGGAAATCGACCTGAGCATGCGCCAGAATGAGGGCCTATCCTGCTCAATCGCTCTGAATGATATTAAGTATGACGCCTCCGTGCGTCAGGCGAAGAAGCTCAAGGGCATTACCGGTGGTGCCGCTTTGGCCGGTAGCGAGGGTGGTACGACCGCCTCTTCGGATCGTGACCATCGCGTGCCGAAGGCTCCGCTTGGGCTTGTGGTGCAGACTGATGCCTATATCGGCAGCGATGGTTTCGCGCATGGTCTGGCCACGGCTTCGTGGTCTGCAGTGACCGAAGCGACGAATAACACCGCCATCGAAATCAGCAATTACGCCATTGAGTGGCGCAAGCACGTGGATGGTGCGCCGTGGCATTCCGCCGGAACCACCGACAAGACGCAGCTTGGCTTCGGAGGCTTGGATTGCGGCACGCAAATCGAGGTGCGCGTCAGGGCTGTGCCGACGTATTCGGACAAGCTCGGCGAATGGTCGAGCGTTTTCGTGGCCACCGTCGAATCGGATACGACGCCATGCTCCGTACCGTCGAAACCGGTATTGTCGTCCGAGCTTGGCGTGGTGACCGTCCACTGGGACGGCAGGACAGCAGCCGGCACGTCGATGGAATCGGACTTCGACCATGTCGAGGTCGGCGAGGGCGTCAATGCGTCCGGCATGACCGTCATCAGCGCCACCCAGTCCGGTCAGGGCGACTATCTCGTGACCGGTCTGACAGCCGGTTCCCAGCACTCCTATGCGCTGAGGTCCGTGGATCATGCGGGCAACCGTTCCGACTGGTCGGCAGTCGCCACTGTCACCGTGGCTTCCGCGGTTTCACCTGAAGAGGTCAAACGAATCCAGCAGGATTTGGCTGACAACAAGACGGCTTTGAAGGATAATACGGCCAAGCTCGATCAGGCGCGGAAGGATATCCAAGCCAACAAGACCGGCCTTGACACGGCGTCAAAGTCGCTCACGCAGGCGCAGGCCGATCTGTCTCAGGCCCGGAAGGACATCGCGCAGACCAAAAGCGATCTGACCACGGCGAACGGCGAGATCAGCAAGGCGAAGGAGTCGGCGGCGCAGGCGTATGCCGAAGCCCACAGCAAGAACCATACTTTCCGTGGGCCTGATGAACCGAAGGACAATCTCATCGTCGGCGACCTGTGGCTCAAGACGCAGAAGTATTGGACAAGGTGGCAGGGGGAGAAGAACGCAAGCCCCTCGCTGCTCGCGGACTTTTATACGTACTGGACCGGTACGCCTAACGCTTCGCCTTCCGTGCTCGTGCCGTTGGCCGACCGCGTGATCGACACGCTTGTCTGGGATGGCTCGAATTGGAACCATCTCGGCTATGCCGATGTCGAGAAGAACGCGGACGAGATTTCCAAGGCTAAGTCGGATATCGCGGACAATGCGGCGAAGACCACTGACGCCAAGAAGGCTGCTGAGAATGCCGCTGCAGCAGCGAAAAACGCGCAGGGCACGGCAGACAGTGCGAAGAGCGCTGCGGGCACCGCGCAGTCCACCGCCGACGTGGCGAACGCTGCCGCGAAGAGCGCGACGACAACGGCAGGTCAGGCCAAGGAAGCGGCCAACGCGGCAAACGCCGCCGCCGAAAGCGCGAAGAAGACCGCTGGTAATGCTGAGACGCTGGCTAACACCGCCAATGCTTCGGCCAATGCCGCCAAGTCCGACGCGGCTTCGGCCAAGACGGACGCTTCGGATGCGAAGGCCACTGCCTCGAACGCTTCGAGCGTAGCGACGCAGGCGAAGGCCACCGCCGACAGCGCAGCCCAGTCCGCCACCGACGCGGCCACCGCCGCAAGGAAGGCGAATACAGCTGCTGCCGCCGCCGCTGGCGTGGCAAACGGCAAGGCCGACGTGCTCATCCAATCCACTGCGCCGGATACATCGATGCGCAAGCCGACTACCTTGTGGATCGACACGACGAATGGTGCGAACACGCCGAAACGGTGGAACGGCAGCACATGGTCGGCGGTGACGGACAAGGCCGCTACTGATGCGGCCAATGCGGCTGTCAAGGCACATGCTGCCGCGCAGACTGCGCAATCAACGGCTGACAAGGCCCAGACCACAGCCGCGAACGCTGCCGCTCAGGCGAATCAGGCGCAGGCCGCCGCGAAAAAGGCTCAGACCACGGCGGACGGCAAGAACCTGATTTACCGTGGCCCCGACGAGCCGTCCCATGACGGTTTGAAGCCGGGGGACATGTGGTGGCGCACGCAAAAGTATTGGACGCGCTGGCAGGGCGCTCCGAACAATTCGCCGTCCATGCTCGCGGACTTTTACACGTACTGGACCGGCGCGCCAAACGCCAGCCCGTCCGTGCTGGTGCCGCTTGCAGATCGTGTTGTCGAAGTCATGACGTGGGATGGCACGCGCTTCGAGCCTTTTGACCTCGTGGCGAACAACATTCTCGCGTCTGGGACCGTGGCCGCGAAGCATCTCGCCGTGGATTCCGTGACTGCCGAGAAGGTCAAGGCCAATGCGATCACAGTGGACAAGCTGGCGGCAAATTCGGTGACCACTGAAAAGCTGGTTGCCGACGCGGTGACCGCTGGCAAATTGGCGGCTGATTCGGTACAGGCGCGGAATATCGTCGCACTGGCCATCACATCAGACAAGCTCGCCGCGAACAGCGTCACCACTGCGAAGCTCAAGGTCACGGAAGATATGACCGTGGCCTTGCTCAACGTCCACAAGATTCAGGCCGGGGAGATTGCGGCTAATGCCGTGACCACTGCTGCCTTGGCGGCTGGTGTCGTGAATGCCGATAAATTGGCTGCTAATTCGGTCAATGCGTCCAAGATTGTGACCGGTGCCATAACCGCCGACAAGCTCGCGGCAAACAGTGTGACGGCCGTCAAGATCGCGGCGGGCACCATCACGTCCGACAAGGTGGCGGCAGGCCAGTTCAAGGGCTATGTCTTCACCGGCGCGATATTCCAAAGCTCCGAGGCCGCGAACACCGGCATGAAGCTCAATTCGACCGCATTGCGGATGTGGGATTCGGCTCATAACCAGACCGTGTATCTTGACGGTGAAGGCAAAAGCAACCTGCTGACGGGCACGTTCCAAACCCGCACGAGCGGGCATAGGGTGCGCATCAGCCCGGACTACACGTCTCATACCATCGGAGGCACGGAAAAGTTCGTCGGTGACGGGTTGGAATTCCCAGCCTACGGCCAGAACAACAGCGAATACAAGAGTTTTCCTGCCGTCGCGTCGGTCGTCCAGTCAAACGAGGTCGGCACGATGAGCGCCATGAATTTTTGGAGCGGACACGTCGCCAAGAACGATCCGGCCGCTTTCCTGCGGTTGGAATCCAAACCGCGCAAGAGGGGCGGCACTGGTACCCAAGGCATCAAATCTGAGGTGTTTGCCGTAGCGAATACGGACTACGACGAGCCGGACGCAAGCAAAAAAACCAGCGCATCGCTCCAATTAGTCGGAGATGGCGTGGACGGCTCCAATGCCTGGCTCCAAGCGCGAGATGCGAACGGCACGGGCGGAATCGGAGCGAATAGCGCGACCGGATACGTGGAGCTCGGTGGCTTGCTTGGCGGCATCACGAACCGTTTCACATTCCAGGGCGCGGTCGCGTGGAAGGCGTGGTGGCCGAATCCCGGCCAGCGCATCGCGACCGGCGCAGCCATGCAGGTCAACTGCACGTTCAGTCCGACGAAATACGGCCGCTATTTCGTGGTCGCAAACGCGGATTCGGAATGGGCGGGCATCATCGCGCATCCGTGCAATACGGGCGGGCAGAGCGGCTTCCAACTGAAGCTTTTCAACGCCGACCAGCCTTGCCCGGTTGACGTGTATGCGGAATACCTCGCCTATCTGGTCAAATGACAAATGATTGGAGGAGATCTTGTCATCGACTTTTGAAATGGATGATAACGGATTGTGTATCATCCGATGCGATCCGCCGGTGAACGGGTCGGACAGTTTCGTGTTCACGCCGGAGGTGCTCGCCTCGTGGAAGGCGCTGCTCGGATTGGCTTCGACCCGTGAGGCGGTAGCGGCGATCATGCAGGGCAGGGAGGACACGAGCCGGTACGATCCGAAGACCGGCAGGGGCGTGTGGACCGGAGCGTTCGAAGCGTTGGAATCGGCTTTGGCGGATTCCGCCACCGACGTGAGCATGCTCGCCGCCGATGGGGAAGTGTTGGACGATCCGCTGACTGCCGCACGCAACAAGACCCGTGAGGGTATGGGCCTGCCGGTCATGTCTAATGAGACCGACGCGCGAATGCGCGCCGCATTGGCCGCGGACGCTTCCGGTGTGGAAGCGTCGAGCGGCATCGACGTGGCCTGCACGAAGGATGTCGAAGGATTGGATGATTTCCTCTCGGATGAATCCAGTCAGGCGATGCTGGACGAATGCGAGGAGCGTTTTTATGAATCCCTCATGCCAAGACAAAGCCAACAGAATTAAGGAGATTGATTATGGCTGATGATGAAACCAATGAGAATGCGACAACGGCGGACAAGATCGCGGCCAACAGCGTGACGACCGCGAAGCTGACGGCCGACGCTGTGACGGCGGACAAATTGACTGCGGACAGCGTGCAGGCGGGGAACATCACCGCTCTTGCCGGTCGTGACGGCAAGGATGATTCCGACGTGTCGGCTTCCGGCGTGCTTGACCTTCGCCCGCCGCAGGAGAGCCTGAAGGCGGAACTGTGCCGCCTCGGACTCGAATATTCCAGCACTGACGCGGCGGGCGTGGAATCATGGCGCGACTACCAGCGCGGCGTGCTCGCCACGTTCGACGGGACGGGGGCCAATGTCACGATCGCGGACGTGAAGACGAACCTGTCCGCCACCTTGTCTTTGGCCGAGGTGCGGAAGGTCACCCGCATCGACACGATGACCACAGCCGACTGACCACGATTTTTCATCCAGTTTTTTCAACCCCTGCAATCCAATCGGATTGTGGGGGTTTCGCATTAAAAGGAGACTTATTTTGACTCAGATTCCAGCCGACGCGAATCAGGTCATCGACCAGCTTTCGCAGCAGATCGGCGCACTCAACAAACAGATCGCAATCCTGAATAGCCAGCTCGCGGCGGCCATGAAACTGATTCCGCAGGATGTGCTCGACGCAACCAAGGGGGTGGATGATGACGCTGAGGATTAACCTTTTCCCCGACCCGAACGTGGCTAACACCATTTTCAAATGCGTGCCAATGCGATGCACTGTGGATTTTCCGACCGTCAGCGGCTTCCGGTGGCTGCGCGCCACGACCAGTGGCAGTGGTGACATATACGCGCAATACCAGCTTACGGGAGTCGATCTTCCACGGGCCGGCGTGTATCACATTCACGCAGTCTGCTATGCGCAAGGCTCCGGCGCACTTTTCCGCGTCTATGCGGGCGTCGGTGCCGGATTCACCATCCTGTACGAGACCGGTATCGCAGACAATCAGACGAAGTTGATTAGCGCGGACATCACGATTCCAGCCAACACGACGCAATTGCTTATACGTGTCGTGCCACCGTCCACGGTCGGCAAATTCATGCTGATCAGAGACATCCTCCTCGAATCCAAGTCCACGTACGACACTGGCGTTGGGGGGGGGCTTCCGGGCTTCTTCACCGGGGATACGATGCCGCGCGCATAGGAGCGTCCGTCGGGCGGGTGATGCCCGATGATGGTCACGAACCTATGCACGAGCCCATCCTCGACCATCGCCCTGAAAGCCGACAAGTGGGTGGATATCACGACCATTCCGAAAAAGCCAGGGACGAAATATTGGGTCAGAGCCTATGTGAACGTCACCGGCGGCACTATCTCGATGAGCACGTATGGCGCCATCAGTGCAAGCCAACGTGTCGGCTACGCGCTAACCGCCAGCGATGCCAGTCCGATGTCAATGCATTATTCCGTCACGTCAGGCAGGCCGACCGTCACCGTGACCAATATGCTCATCTGCACGTGGGACGAATATCAGGCGAACAAGACCCTGCTCGACAGCATCGGATATTTCACCGGGGGCACGATGCCGCTCGCCTAACCCTCTTGGGGGTGATGGCATGAGAATCATCACGAACTATTGGCCTGACCCGCGGTTCGCGCATGCTGACTCTTGGGATGATTTAAATGGCTGCACTGCATCCAGCTCCCAAACATTGAACGTGTCGGACAACATTTTCCCGACTCTCACGTTGAAATCCAGCAACGATGGTGCGAATTGGGCGAGCAAAATCATCGACGTGCCGGAAGGCGCGAAGCTTGTCATTGCCTGTGCGAGTGACGGTATCGTCACCAGCAACAATTTTTCCGTTGATATTTGGTCGCACGACAGTAGCAAAAAATTCGTCAATGTCAGACTCAACGGTGGTGTCAGTGACGAGTTTGTCGCACCGTCGAGGATTCTTGTCTGTTTCAGAGCGCCGAACACGGTTGGCAAAGCGAAGACCGTCAGCCGCGTGTTCATCGGCACGAAAGCCGATTATCAGGCGCTTCTGAATCTTGTACCGTCCGGTTTTCTCGCCGGTGACCTCATGCCAAAATACTAACCAATTTTAAGGAGATGTGATGTGTTTCAAACGTTTTTAGCGGGGTTTGGGGGTGTGGGTGGCGCGTGCGCCCTCATCACGCTCGGGCTTAAAGTCTGGCCGGGCGCCTTGGACGCGCTGGCAACCGGCCTGTACGCGCACGTGCAGCCGGAACGCCTGCCATACGACAGTCCGCTTTCCCAGCATTTCGCCAAAACCCGACAACTCGGCGAACGCACCGAGAAATTCGACGACCGCATGGACGAGTTGTGCCGCGACACGATCAAGAACACGATCATCAGCCTGATCTACGGCGACCAGTCGCACGACCATTCGGAGGCCGTCCGATACGAGTTGACGAAGCTTGAGAAATTGGACGCGCGATGCTGGATCGTTGCCGCGGCCGAAAAATACTTGGAGGACCGGCAATGACGGCCAGCATGCTCGCGTTGACGTCGGCGGCAGTCGCGTTCGTCGCGCTGCTGCTTGCGGTGGCGTGGCTGCTGTGGCATGGACGCGACGTGCCGGTATGGCTCGAATGCGTAGCGACGCTGCTTCTGGCCGTGTTCACGCTTATCTGCTGCGTTCTGCTCATGCTGCCGCTCCTGCGCCTGCTGGAGATGGCCATCATGCTGTGGATCCTGCTCGCAGGCTAACCAAAACAAAAGACTCCGAAGGAGGAAAAAATGAAATCATGGGAGAATCTGGAGGCTGACGAGAATCTCATCCTCTCCACGCACATGACCAAGGGCCGTCAGGGATGCAAGGTCGACAAGATCGTCGTGCACCACAATGCCGGCAACCTCACCGCACGCCAAATCTACGACGTGTGGCAGACCCGCGAGGCCAGCGCCCACTACCAGGTGGCCGTGGACGGCCGCGTCTCGCAGCACGTGTGGGATACCGACACTGCGTGGCATACGGGAGATTGGGCGTCCAACCTGACCAGCATCGGCGTGGAGCACGCCGACATCTCGTCCAGTCCGTGGATGCTGAGCGAGGCGACTTTGGACAACGGCGCGCACCTCGTGGCCGCATTGTGCAAGCGTTACGGCCTCGGCCGACCGCAGTGGCGCGTGAACGTGTTCCCGCACTCCGACTTCACGTCCACCAGCTGCCCGGCCAGCCTCGCGGGAGATCAGAACGCGGCCTACATGGCTCGCGCCCAGGCATGGTATGACAGGATGACCGGCGCGCCGACGCCAACCGTCCAGCCGACGCAGACTGCCACGGCATCGTCCGCCGCAAACGTGTTGCAGGGCACGTATCGTGTGGCCGTGGACGGGCTCAACGTGCGCGACCGTCCGAGCGTTTCCGGCAATGTGATCGCCACCTATTCCAACGGCCAGACCGTCAATCTGGACCATTGGGGCACGGTCGCGGACGGCTACATCTGGGGCCGCTACACGGCATATTCCGGTGCAATCCGCTACGTCGCGCTGGCTCCCACGGACAAGTCAACCTGGTATCTCGTCAAAGCCTGAAAAGAAAGGTGGTATTAATGGCTGAGCATGCAAAAGAGAACACTTTGGAGACAACCATCGCCAATCTCACCGACGAGCGCGAGGACGGCACCGACACCGTGCAGCCCGACAGCGCGTACACGCCCGTATTCTCTAAGCAGGTGCGCACCGTCGTCTACGTGTTGGGCCTGATCGCATCGTGCGTTGGCCTTGGCTTCATGACGTTCGGTGATGCGGCTGTCGGCGGCTACATTTCGACCGTGGCCGGCTTCATCGCCAGCGGTCTTGGCGTCGCCTACAATCCGCTGCGCAACGCATGACCTTGATTAATTTTCGGGTGCGAGACTCAAACTCGCGCCGGAAACTCAACATCGGGTGTGGAAAAATTTGCGGCACTGTAGTGTCCGTGGAATTTTTTACACCCGTTTTTTAACATGCGCCCCTCTCTCAGCTATGGCTGGGGGAGGGGCTTTTCTGCGTTTTTGGCGGTCACGGCTTCGGGTATGCGCTCCGGTCGAGTTCCGTCACGTCAACAAACTGATTCGGCTGGGGGCCGTCTGCCGCGAAGTCGCCGATACCGGCCACCATGTCGTTCGCCTGCTCGATGCAGTAATCCAGTAGTCAGGGCTAATTGCGCGTTGACTGAGACCGGCAAGCCATTGGTTGTACTTAACAAGCGTTACGGCGAAAAGGAAGAATTCGAGCCTCTCACTGCAGAATCTACCGAGAAACTGCTGGAAGAGGCTTATATGCAGGCTCGGGAAAAGGCCGGCATTGTGTGGAATGGCCAGGAGTTTTTGGTACAGGGAAATCCTGCGGTTCTTGGCAATGCGTCTGCCGAAGAATAGATTAAGGACGTCTCATGGCTTTTGCTATTACAGCGAACTTTTTGCTGGGGACGTATCAGGGAAGCGATTCCGGCGGTAGACCGGAACCTTACCCTTCTCCAGACAGACTCTATAAGGCATGCGTTGCTGCCGCATACAACACGTTTGATTTCGAAAGGCAAACGGATGATCGTGTTCTGACGGACGAGCAGATTAAAAATGCTTTAGCATGGCTGGAGGATAATTGGCCATGTCAGCAAAGGAGACCAGCATGGCCTACACAATCCGCCAATACACGACGAAAAGCGGCAAACGCTACGAGGTGCGCTACCGCAAGCCAGACGGCACGGCCACCGGCAAACGCGGCTTCAGGCGCAAGATGGACGCCGACGCATGGGGAGACCAGCACGTCAACGCCGCCAAAAGGGACGGCAGCTTCGTCGACCAGTCGGCCGGCCGCACCCTGGTGTCTGACATCTACGCCGAGTGGATGGATTCGCGCCGGCCGATCCTCAAGCCAAACACCATCCGCACCGACGAAGCCACTTGGAAGACGCATGTGGAACCGGAATACGCGGCGCGGCAGATAGGCTCCATCACACACAGGGAATTGCAGGCCTTTATCAGCGGCAAGGCGGAAAAGCTGGCCCCAAGCACGGTGCTCAAGATCGTCGGCGTGCTCAAAGGCGTCTGCGATCTCGCCGTCAAAAACAGGCTCATCGCCAAAGCGCCGACCGACGATCTGGCATTGCCCAGGCGTGAGGGCAGGAGACTGCACCGGTATCTGACCGTCGAGCAACTGCTGGCCGTCGCGGATGAGGCCGGCAGGGCGCGTATCCAGCCGACCGACCGCAAGGCGCTCGTACTGGTGCTCGGCCTGTGCGGCCTGCGTTGGGGCGAGATGTGCGGATTGAGGGTGGAGGACGTGGACTATGGACGCCGCCGAATCCACGTCAGGCGGAATGTTACACGCATCGGCAGCGAATGGTCGGAGACCTCGCCGAAGTCGCATGAGATGCGCGACGTGCCCATGCCATCCATAGTCGGCGAGGCGCTGCTTCCCGTACTGGCCGGCAAGGGGCCGTCCGATTGGGTTTTCCGCGACCATCTCGGACGTCCTCCGCGCAACCAGTCTGCTGCTGGGGCGAAATCGAACCGCACGTGGTTCGTCAGCGCGTGCAGGAGGGCGGGCGTGGAGCCTCTGCCGCCGCATGACCTGCGTCACACCGCCGCGTCCATCGCGGTGCATGCCGGCGCGAACATCAAGGCTTTGCAGCGGATGCTTGGACATAAGAGCGCGGCCATGACTTTGGACGTCTACGCCGATCTGTTCGATTCGGATCTGGATGATGTGGCGCGCACCATCGACGCTGCCGTGCAGGTCGCTTCGCAGGATGTGGGCAAAACGTGGGCACAGGTGGATGCCGCACATGTTCGCAATGTTTGAATCGTTGGAATCTCAAGGATTCCGTGAGGTGGGCGATGAGGGACTCGAACCCTTTGCGCTCGGTTTTTCATATCGTTGTTATTCCGCCGTTTTCCCAGTGTTTCCAACGGTTCCCGCATGGTTTGCATATCACTGCAATTCACTGCAATTCACTGCAATTACCGGAAAAGTGTGGGCAAAATGTGGGCACAGGTGGGCACGGCTCACCAGATCATCGGCAGTCCGAGGCATTGGCGCGCCCACCGTTCCACCGCCAGATTCTCCTCGTCGTCGCCAAGCAGCAGCAGGAAGCCCGCGTTCTTGCCGAGCGAAGCGGGTTCCAGCTTCTTTATCACGCCACGCTCCTGTAGCCATACGGCGGCGTCGCTGAATTGCTTCTTTGCGTTGAGTTCGCGCTTGCGCATGATTTTGTCGGCGTCTTCGCTCATGGCCTGCTCCGGAGTGAGCATCACCATTCCATGATCGTCGGAGAATGAACGCCAGCCGAGCGTGTAGTAGCGGCATGGAGCGTTGACCTTGCGCAGCTTCTCGGGTGGCTGGTTGCGTTCGCGGTCCCAGTCGTAGGTTTGGTCGCACATGTATGCGAGTACGAGTTGCGCCATGGCGTAGACTCCGATGTTGTCACCTCGCTGGTAGGCGAGGCGTCCTTTGCTGGCGAGCTCGTAGAAGGCGTCGGTGTTCTTGTATCCCATTGGTTTCATCGTCTTTCCCTCCATGCCTCGCGGTATTCTGGTGCACGGAGAATCGTCCTAGGTTTTCCTTGCCCGCGTGGTTCTGACCAACCGCGTGGGCTTTTATTTAATGTTTTGAACTATAGCACCACTCAAGTGTATAATCAAATTTATACAACGGATATAACGAAAGTAACAGAAAACCGTTGCTGCGGTATTACCCACGTTATACATATATAAGACGTACCAGTTATTAACATTCTTTTTATAAGGCAGCAATGCGCCGAAAAAAGAAAGAATCGGCACGTTCAATCCCCATTTGCGGTAGCTTGAAGCAGAGAGAAGGAAGGGGAGATCCTATGAATGCGAGACTCGACGAAATTGCAGCCTGGAGGCCTGCGCCTTCAGGTGGCCTGGAAAGCGCCGCCAACGAATGCGGCTACCCGACCGTGATTCATCGCACGCCCAGCAGGCTCGTGGAAGAATGCGAGATAGCCTTCGACGCAGGGCTTTTGCTTGCAGCGCTGAGCCTCGTCGTGACTATACCCGACGTCTGCGCAAAAGCCGTCAGCATGAAGTACACCGATTGGTGCGTGAAATACCTGGATCTTCCAAATACCGGCGAGAAGATGAACGCCGAGCGAAAAGACGAGAAGAGCCAAGACGAGATTAGCGATGAGCTCAACGGCATAACGGCGCGAGGTGCATTCACCGCCTCAGACCTCTACCAGCTGCGCTGTGCAGTGGTCCATGCGGGGTCCTCGGTCATCGAGGGCAAAGGAAAGGATTACAGCCCCTACAAAGTCATCGGGGTATGCGTCCAAGGCGACGAGTGCGGAATCGTCGCGAGCTATGGCCATACCGGAGTTGGTGCGGAAAACTTGAAGGCCTGCGCATACGACTGCGTTATCAAGCTCGAAGGCCTCATCTCTCGCATGGCCAAGGGCGTCGTCTCGTTCCTTGAAGAAGATCCCGAGCGGGATTGCGAAAGAGGCATCAAGACAGGGGTAGACCGTCGAGGTGTGACGGATTTCAGACCGCTAAGCCGAATCTCCTATCGTTAAAAAAGTGGTTGGATTTTTAGAGATAATATTCGTTAAATTAGTGGTTGAGATTCAGCGGGCATCATCTTGATTGTCCAACCAGATATTTACCAATTTCCAACCACTTATTTTACATACCTAATATAAAAGCCCCACAGATTGTGGGGCTTAATACTTTAGAGGCTGTTCACGGCATTGTAGAATTCCTGAGCGTCCTCGGCTTTCTTTGAAAGGCAGCGTGAAAGAGCGCAGGGCGCTACGCTTCCATGTGACGTTGCGCTTCTTGATCGTCACACCCTGCAAGTCTGACACTTGGTACACATCCGTCTTCTTGTACCGATGCAGGTAGGTGGTGGTGATGTCCGTCTCCAGTCGATTCCGGTAGAGTCTCACCTCACCGAAAGCGTGATTCCTGAAACGATCGCACGTGTAGATCGCGTCCGGTGCTGGCTGTGGTCTCTTCGCCATGATTGTTCTCCTTTGTTTTCCATTGATTCTATGCTTCAGATGATGCTGACACGCTTGGCCATGACTCGGCGGAAGTCTCCGAGCACCTGCTGCGTGACCGCCAAGTCCTGGGCCATGTTCCACGAATTGCCTTCGTACATTTCTTTTTATAAAACGCTAGCTGATTTTCGCGTCGAGGAACGCATGATCGCCATCGACATAAGCGCTCTCGATCAACTTATGCGTCGCGGCGTAAACAAGATCATTGGACGGATACTCCTTCGCCAACTGGCTTTGGATGTCCTGATCGGATATCGACGGATCGAGCGTCTTCGCCATGGTGGGGAATACGCTGTCGATCTCATCATGCGGCCCATCGACGTAGACGCGGAGCATATCGTTCTCACCGTACCCGTGCACCGCCCCGTAGACCAGCACGTCCACTGACGATTGGCCGATTCTCCCGTGGAGAGCGTCCGCGTCGGAGAAAGCGCCGGTGCGATACTCCGTCCGATAGTAGGGACCGTTCGCATCACTCGGCGTGAATTTCTCGACGTCGGTTATCTGCGTCGATGAGTTCGCGTTGAACTCATCCACAAAGCTCTGCGCCGTCTTCTCGGCTGTCTGTTGTTGTGGCTTCGCCTGCTGCGCGCTGACGTTCGGCGTCTTGGCCGTCGTGGAATCCGGCTCCTGCTGGCTTCCGCATCCACAGGCCGTCGCCAGGAGAAGCGTCGCCGCTGTGATGGCAATGATTTTCTTACGCATTGATGAAAAACCTTTCTTTGATTCTAGACGTGTTGAGCATGGCTCGGTAGTCCGTGAGCACCTGCGTGGTCACGTTCAGTTCATCGGCTATCGACCATAAGTCATCGTCGTACATGCGTTCCGCCAATGCTAGTTCTGCTGGGTCGATGAGCAGGTGCGCGGTCTGTGTTCTGGTGCGTTGCTCCTGCTTCGAACTATCGTTCGAACAACCGGTGTCGCCATGCCTCCAATGTAATAGCTCGTGCGCGAGCGTGCACCGTTTGGCCGTGTACGTGAGCCTGCGGTCGATCAGTATCACCTCGGTCGCGGCGTCGTAGCAGCCCCAAAGGCCATCAGGGAGAATGGCGCTGGACACGGTGACCGGCAGTCCGACAATCGCGCGGCGCATGGCGCCGTATGTCATGCGCCGGTCGATCGGCAGGTCAGGCAGGCTCGTCGTAATCCGGCCCAGCCTCTCCATTGATGGCCTCCTGCTTGCCGGCGGCCCGATACGCCGCAAGGGCCACGTCGCCCCTCTGCAGCTTGTTGAGGGTTTCGGCGGTTCTTTTTTCTTCCTGTTCCGCCAGCGCGTTTGCGAATAGCTGCCGTAATGTCATCCCGCATGTCTTGGCGATTCGTTCGCAGTCCGATACCGTCAAGGGCGCGTCGAACCGGGCGCGGACGAACCAATAGTTGCGGCTGAATCCACATTTCGCGGCGAAATCTGTAGCGGTCATACCGCTCCTGGATTGCAGTGCTTTGCAGTATTCCATGACGCTCCGCGCTCCGGCGGTAACGTCGGTGTTAGCTCTTGTTCCCATGGCTCCATGATACCCAATTGTGTACTTTTTGTAAAGTAATCAATTAAGTACTCTCGTAAGAGTATCCAAATAAGTACTATTTGTAATCAGCGATGAAACGAGAAAGGAGGTTGGGTGACAAGCGAAACGGAACTCATGAGAGCCAACATCCGAGGGGAGATGGCTCGAAGGGGCATGACGCAAGAAGACGTAGCCAAAGCGATCGGATGCGAAAGGCCGCTGGCGAACAAGAAACTCACCGGCAAGAAAGACCTCACCGTAAGCGATCTGGAAAAAATCGCCGACATGTTTGGAATGACCCTCTTCCAACTCACTACGGTGCTGCTCCAGCCAATCGACAGCATCAAACAATTCAAAGCCTAAGGAACCCGAACATGAGCCAGCAACAACTGTTGAACCCGCCGGCACCGCCGACGCTCCACGAGACCGGATGCCTGCTGCTCGCATCAAGCGGCTTCTACATCCGCTTCCATGAGGACGGCAGCGCCAGTCTCGTGGACGGCATCCAAGACATCACCCTCGCGGACTTCACTTCGGCGGAAATCGAAGGCATCGCCTACCAGCTCAACCGCAAGGTGGGAAACACACGATGAGCTGGATGGACGACGGCGGATTCGACATGCAGACCTTCCCCGCCCAGGACGGCAGGCCGATGGCGCGAATGGTCTTCTGTACCTCGACCGGCCAAACCTACTTCACCCTCACCAAGACCGAGGTGCAGCGCATTCGCCGCGAATGTAATCGCATCCTCAAGGAAATGGAGGCAAGCAAATGACCAGCCACGGCAGCAAACCCGAAGCCAGGAAGCCGAACTATACGTTCCGCCGCGTCAAGTTCGCAGTCGCCATCATCGGATTCGTAAGCAGCATGACACTGCTCTTCACATGGCATGTGACCGACAGGCACATGGCATGGCTCGTCGCCGGAATCTACATTCTGACCGGCCTATGGCTGACCGTGAGATTCGCGCCACGAGATTAAAGACTTCCCACCAGCCGACAGTCCAACAAAACAAACCAAATTAGGGACGTTTTCGCGGATATCCACGTTCACCAGTCGGCTGGCGGGAACCATAACTGAATATCGACAAACAACAAATCCGCCACGGCGTTTACATGCACACTTCTGTCGTGGCTTCGGCTGGGTGACGGTTCGCCCGCCCACGGATTCCAATCTTCTCCTCTCTCTATCAAGAAACGCAGGCACTCCGATGCTTGCAAACCCCTTCAAGTACGCCAGACGGTTTTCTAGTCGCCGTCGGCCACGCCACCGGCCGTGAACGTGTTCAGGTCGCGTTCCAACAGTCAAAGGGGCGTTCGGAATCCAAGGACGGCATCGGTCCGACTCCGATACCAGCCACTCAGCCCCATCCACTCGTCAGGGTGGGGCACACAACTTAAACAAGCAAAGGAAACGCAATGAAAATCACCACGCCAAACGTCACTCTCGAAGGCGACAGCATCGAAGCCATCCTCGAACAATACGGGCTCGACTGCTTGTGCAGTGCCGACCTGCGCGGTGCCGACCTACGCGGTGCCAGCCTGAGTCATATCGACCTGCGCGGTGCCGACCTGTGGAGTGCAAACCTGAGCTACGCCAACCTGAGCTACGCCAACCTGAGCGATGCCAACCTAAACCGCGCAGACCTAAACGGTGCAGACCTGCGCGGCGTCAACTTGAGTGGTGCAGACCTGAGCTATGCCGACCTGAGCGGTGCCAACCATGTAAAACTCAGCATCGCCAAAATCAGCATCCTCCCGGACGAAGGCGACATCATCGGCTGGAAAAAAGCATACGGAGACGGCACAATGCCACCAAAACAAGTTATCGTAAAACTCCTCATTCCGGCCGACGCGCAACGTTCCAACGCCACTGGCCGCAAATGCCGCGCCAGCACAGCGCGAGTGCTCGACCTGCAAGACAAGCAAGGCAACAGCCTCCCGCCAGACACCACGGCATACAGTTCATACGACCCAGATTTCGCCTATAAAAAAGGCGAAACCGTGCACGTCGAAGACTTCGATACAAACCGGTGGAACGAATGCGCCACTGGCATCCACTTCTTCATCACCCGCATCGAAGCAGTCGAATACTAGGAGACTCCAAATGAGCAATGAAATCCAGCGATTCGAGTTCAAGGGTGCATCATTACGCGCCCTGACCGACGAAGCGGGGGAGCCTTGGTTCGTCGCCAAGGACGCATGTGACATCCTCGGCAATGACACAAATCATCTCCGCGAAGCTCTTGATGATGACGAAATCACAAACCTCCGTAATTCGGAGGTTTGGAATCAGCCAGGGCGTGCGCCTCTCATCATCTCTGAGCCCGGCCTGTACAAGCTCATCATGCGTTCGCGGAAGCCGGAGGCGAAGGAGTTCCAACGTTGGGTGACGCATGAGGTGCTTCCGCAGATTCGCAAGACTGGCGGCTACATTCCAACCACGGACATGGATGATGACATGACCATCCTCGCGAAGGCCGTGATGATCGGCCAACGCACCATGGAAACGCAGAAGCGACGCATCGCCGAACAGTCCGAGCACATCAAGGCGTTGGAGCCGAAAGCGCGGTTCGCGGACGCGGTGGCCGCAAGCGACGGAACGTGCCTCATCGGAGAACTCGCGAAGATGCTACGCCAGAACGGTTTGGACATCGGCCAGAACCGACTTTTCGAGATTCTTCGGCAGGACGGTTATCTCGGCAAGACCGGCTCGAACCGCAACGTGCCGACCCAGAAGGCCATGGACTTGGGACTGTTCCGCATCAAGGAAACCGCCATCACCCATTCGGACGGGCACGTGACCATCAACCGCACCGCGAAGGTCACCGGCAAAGGCCAAACATATTTCATCAGCCGCTACTGCCAACCCGCCGACGATGAGTGATCTGCTTACGCCAGCCGAACTGGCCGTCATGCTCGGCATGAGCGTGCGCACCCTTGCCAACTGGCGGTCGACCGGCAAGGGCCCGCCATATCTGAAAATCGGCGTGGAACCGCCAGAAGGCCATCAGGACAGGCGCAAAGTCAGATACCAACGCGCCGTGGCCGAACGGTGGGCTCTGGCGCACGAATACCGAAGGACGGTGGCGAGATGAAAAACGGCTTATTCGTTCCGGCGACACAGTGCAAAAGCCACCCAAACGTCAAAAGCGACTGGAAAGCACGCTTCGACACCGGCAAGCCGACCCTCACCCAGCGGGGAATCGACGTGGACGAGTTCATCCGCGAAAACAGGCGATTGATCGAAAGACTCAGGAAAGGAACACAGTGAAACACGAATACACGTTCGAGGAACTCGCCGAACTGAGAAAAATCTACGACGAATCGGGCGAAGCAGGTCTCGAACCCGCCGAAATGAGGGCGTTACGCATGGCCGGACTCCTCACGCAGGGCCTGCCGGAGAAACCGTCGAAACGAGACCTCATCCTCGCGCACTGCCAAAACCGCATCGAGCACGGCCAACCGTTCGACGGCAAGGAAACAGCCGAAGCGCTCGGCATGAGCCAGAAAACAGTCGGCAACATTCTCAGCCAGCTCCGTAAGGAGGGACTATTGCCGGCCTTCGACAAGCATTCGCCACGCAAAATCACCACAACCGGAAAGAAGAAGGAGACCATCATGACCGTCGCATCGAAACCAGTCGCCAACAAGGAGCCAGCACCGGAAGAACAGTGCGAGAACACACGTGTCATCATCTCCAACGCATTGACCGGCATTTTTGGCGCCATCAGCGCTCTGCAGCGAACCGCGTTCCAAGCCAACGACAAAGTGGTCTACGGATTCGCCACGAAACTCCTCAACGGCGAACTCATGGACTTGAAAGCCAACTACAGCAAGGAAAACAAGTAATGGACAAGAAAACCCTCAACGAAATCACCGAAAAATACGACAACACCAGCCCAGACCAACTCCGCGCCGACCTCGCCGTATTGACCGCGATCAACAAACGCAGCGGCGAAATACTCAAAATCATCAAAACCGCATGGGAACACGACCACGACGGCGGAGACAAGGAAACCGTCAACATCGCAGGCGTCGAAGCCGGAGAAATCAGCCTCGGCAAAGGCGGCAACGGCAAATACACGGTAGCCGACGAACGAGCCTACGGCGCATTATTGCACGACAACGATTTCATGATTCCAGGCGGACAGCCGGCAGCCGAACAAGTCTGGATGCCAAGACGCGAAGCAATGGACGCGAAATACCTCGAAGACATGATCCGCGACCACGACGGCGAACTGCCGGACGGCGTGGAATGGAAGCCGGGAAGGCCGGGCGTGGTCACGTTCCGCAGCACGCGCGGCTTCGTGGACAAACTGTTCAGCGCGGAACTCGCACCAACCATCATGCGCCTACTGCTCACTGACGGATCGGAAAACAACACCGGGAAGGAACCCAAGGAATGAGCAACGAACTCACGCCAATCCAGCCGCAACCGCAACAGCAGATCACATTGCAGGACCAGATGGCTTTCGCCAAAGCGGTATGCCAATCCGACATCATCCCCACCGTGTATCGCGGCAAGCCCGCCAACATCCTCGTGGCGGTAGGATACGGTGCTCCGCTCGGACTCACGCCAATGCAAAGCCTCCAGGACATCAGCGTCATCAACGGCAAGCCAACCGCTTCGGCCAGCTTTATCGCCAGCCAGGTCCGTATGGCGGGCCACAAGCTCCGTGTTAAGAAGGACGAGAAGGCGTTGAGCGTGACCGCCACCATCGTGCGGTCCGATGATCCAGATTATCCGATCAGCGTCACGCGCGACAAGGCGTGGGCACAGCAGATGGGCTTGCTCAACAAGGACAACTACCGCAAGCAGCCTTTGACGATGCTCACGTGGCGTGCGATTACCGCCGTGGCACGCGAAGCGTGCCCTGAAATCCTTTACGGCGTGCAATACTCGCCCGACGAGCTCCACGACCTTGATACCAACAGTGACGTGCTGGCGGAAGTCGTTGACGATGAACAGCAGCCGTCACGCCAGAAACGTCGCGGGTATGGAAGCCGCGCGCGCCAGAATCCAGTCGCGCAGGCCGAGCAGCAGCCGCAGTCTTGCACGCCCGAACAGGCGGAAGCCATCTTCACCATGCTGCGGGATTGCGGTGTCGCGTCGAACGAGGAAGCCGAGCAAGTTCTGCGCCAGCTGACCGGTAAGCATGGGTTGACACCACGACTGGTCGGCCGACAGGACGCGGACAATCTGCTCGTCGCAGCCCCTGATTTCGTGAAACGGAAGATCATGCAGGCATTGCAGGAAATCCGCAAACCACAGCCGGAACAGGGGAAAGTGGTTAACACGACCACCGCCGACCAGGAAAACACTGATAGCAAGGAGGCTGAGTGATGGCCGCCGTTGAAAACGACGATATCAATGTTCTGCTCGATCACCTGATGATGGCGAGGGAGCTTGTGGGCGACTATCGGAAGAAGCTCATTGACGCGGAACCGGAGGAATACGGCGTCTACCGTGATGCGATCGGACGCCTTTGGATTCATGAGTTCACAAACCACCAGTGGGAGCTGATCGAAGCCGGGGACAGATGCTGCCATCTGATCCTATGGAATTGGGAGGACCTTGTCACAAAAAAGGACAATGCGCCCATGTTCCCGCTGAAGTTCATCACGCCGCTTACCGAGGAAGAGGAGAACTTCTGATGGCCGGAGAGACAGTTATCACGATCATTGGGAATCTGACCGCCGATCCGGAATTGCGCACGACGTCAGCTGGCGCGCAGGTCGCGTCGTTCACGATCGCCAGCACGCCGCGCTCCTGGAACCGCAGCACGAACCAGTTCGAGGACGGTCAGGCTTTGTTCATGCGCTGCTCCGTGTGGCGTGACCTCGCCACTCATTGCGCCCAATCCCTCGCGAAGGGTATGCGTGTGATCGCGCAGGGTCGTTTGCAGCAGCGTTCCTATCAGGCGAACGATGGTTCCAACCGCACGGTCATCGAGTTGCAGGTCGATGAGATCGGCCCATCACTCAAGTATGCAACCGCTCAGGTGCAGAAGATGCAGTCAGGCGGATACCAAGGCGGCAACGCCAACGGTGGCGGCTATCAGCAGCCGCAGCAGTCGCAGGCTCCGGCCGATGATCCGTGGGGCGCGCCAGTCGGAGAGCCTGACTTCTGATATGCGCGAATGGATAGAGCCACCGGACGTCGAACCGGTATGTCCGAAGCATGGGTGCGCGTTGTATCCGGCGCGCACCATCCCATGCCCCGAATGCGAGATCGAAGCCGAGGAAGAGGAGGCCGACCATTATGAGCGAGATTGAAATCACGATAGACAAGCGATCGTGGTGGACGCAGAACCGGCGCAGCCGAAGCTGGGTGGTGCCATACGCCCGGAAGAAGCAGGTCAAGACGATGAGCCTGCTCATCTTCCGAAGCCTCATCAACAGCGGCAAGCTCCAAAAGCCTGAGCATTGGCCGGTGCACGTGACCGCCATCATCCACCCACTGACCCACGGACGCTTCGACCCGGAGAACGCGGCCCCAATGGTCAAGGCGATTCTCGACGGCATCACCCAGTCAGGCTACTGGCCCGACGACAACGCGAAATACGTGGTCGGCCCGGACTACCGGCTAGGCGAGCCAAGCACCGAAAAAGGCGTCTACCACATCACCATCCGAATCGAAGGCACGAAAGTGAAGGAGGTAAACCGATGAATAAGGATCAGGGGCGAGCGGTGTGGCGTGAAAGCATCGAGAAATACGGCAAGGAGACGCAGAGCATCGTCTGCATGGAGGAATGCTCCGAACTCATCCAAGCCGTCAGCAAGTGTCTTCGCGGCAAGCCCGGTGCCACCGACAATCTCGCGGAGGAAATGGCCGACGTGACCATCTGCCTGTACCTGCTTCAGGAAATGTACGACATCACCGACGAGCAGTTGGAAGAATGGGCCGCACGCAAGACGTCAAGGCAATCCAAGCGAATGCAAGCCGACGATCCATTCATGGAAGGCGAGGACGCGAAATGAGCGTGCTATACCACGGTGGAGTTCCAGACCTGAAACCCGGCGACATCATCGCACCGGGGCACAGTCGAGACAATTACGACGATTGCCCCATCTGCCGTGCCAGACGCGAAAAAGGGGCCGACGCGATCGAAGGTACCGGACACCAAGAACAAGTCTACTGCACCACCATGCGTGATTACGCTGCCGAATACGCCGCAATATATGGCAAAGGAGACGTATACCAAGTGCGTCCGATAGGCGACCTCATCGAATCCGATGAGGATTTCGAAGGCTGTTACCGATGCGACAGACTGCAAATCGTCAGAACAGTGGAGAAACACGTCGTGCTGACCCCTAAACGACGCCGGAAGATCATCAGGCTCATGCAGCGTCTTGGTGGCCCATGCCTGAACCCGCTGCCACGAAACGCCACCCCGGAAATGATCGAACGTTGGGCGGCACGAGAATACGCCGACATGCGGAACATCATGCGCGAAGCCGAAAGGAGCATTGAATGAGCAAGACGATCAAATATGTGGAATGCGCCCACTGCGGAGAGGTTGTCGGCACATACTACAAGACCTGCCCCTACTGCGGATACAAGTTGGTGGACGCCATGCAGGCCGTCAACGAGGCACTGCCATGGTGACGCTCGACCCGCCGCCCGACCTCGTGGAGATCGCCGACGCATTGGACATCATGGCCAAGCCGCACGTCGGCAGCGGTTGGGCGAACCTCAACTTCGACGGCCTGCCATGCACCACGCCACGACAGGAGGCCATCTGGATGGCATACAACGGAATCACAAGAGGAGATTAGGCGATGGCTAGACGCGGCTACGTGCAGTTGGCGAACGGCTTCTACCTGAACCGTAAGGTGCGCCGTCTGCGCCGTACCATGCCCTCTGCCATCAGCGCATTCGTCGTCATGCTTTCCTACTGCGGTGACAATCTCACGGACGGTTACGTGGACGATGATACTGCGGAATTCGTGCTCGACATCACCGTGCAGGAGCTTGACGCATTGCAGCAGGTCGGATTGATCGAGACCGTGGATGGCGGCTATGTCATCCACGATTATCTTGAGCACAACCGGAGCCGTCAGCAGGTCATGGCCAAACGCAAGCGTGAGCGCGAACGGTATTCTGCCGAAAGTCTGCCGGCAGAAAGTGCGCAGACTGCCGGCAGAATCAAAACAGAATCGGGACAAACACCAGAACACCAGAACACCAGAACCCAAAAGAAAGAGAAAGAAGAATATTCTTCTTCTTTCTCCAAAGAAATCAGCCCGACCGAATACGCCGACATGGCCGAAAAGGACGCGACCGACAGAACCATAGCCTCGGAATACACGAACCTCGACCTCACTGGCGCATGGAATGCATTCGCCAGCCGCCACCAAAGCGAAGCCAGAACCATTAACGACTGGACGCGCCTATGGAAAGGCTGGTGCCAACGCAGGGCCAACATGAACGGCATACCACCATCGAAACGCCACGCGCACACGTGGCAGTGCGAACACGTCCTGCAAGCGCTCGGACGCGACAGGGAAACCGCCACACCAGACCAACGAGCCTGCCAGATGGCGAAACGACTCAACAAGGAGGAAAACGCGAAATGAACAGCAGAACCACCATCCATCCCACGTACGAAGAACTAGCCAAGGCATGGCGTGAAGGCTACGCCGCCGGTTGGAAAGACCAGGAATGCGATTTTCCGCAATATACAAGCGAAAACCCATACAAGGAGCAGCACATGGACAACGTCAACCACCCAAAGCATTACGAGGATGGCCCGTTCGAGTGCATCGAACTGACCCGCCTGTTGAGTTTCAACTGGGGAAACGTGGTCAAATACTGCTACCGCTGGCAGTCGAAAAACGGCATCGAAGACTTGAGGAAGGCGCTCTGGTACGCGAACGACGCGGTAATACACGGCATACCGCTCTATGCTGACACCAATTTGTCCGGCCTGTGCAATGCATTGTTCTCCACCCTCGTGGCCACCGATTGGGCAGGACTCAGAGGCATTTGGTGGGCATTCGCGAACAACGGTACGAAACAGGAAATTCTAACGGCCCTCAAGAACAAGATCGTCAAAATCGAAAAGGACGGTGAATGATGGGCGGATTGGACAAGGTTGAGAAAATTCTGATTGTCGTACTGGTGGTATTCGTCGCCGCAACGCTCTTCCTGATGGGATTAAGCATCTACTCGTACTGGTATGTGGGCACGCATCACGATTACGGCATGACGACGGTCAAGACCGGCGACGTGACATGGGCATGCCTCAAAGACCGAGGCACATACATCGGATGCAACACGGTGGAGGAATACAAATGAAGAAAATACTCGAAAACATGATCATCAAGTGGCATCAGGCCGGATACAGCCTCGATGAGATCGCGCCACTCGTGCCGCAAGTGCCGAAAGCCGAAGTTGCCGCGATCATCCACCAGTACGACAAGGAGGCCAGACTTTGACCGACTGCCAGCACTGCCACAAGCCAATGAAACCGGCAGCGGACAATCCGCTCTGCCAAAACTGCCGCACAGACTACTGGACCATGATTTACCAACTCGGACACATCCAGCTCCCGACCCTGCGCAGCATCATGCTCCGTCAGGCGCACATCGGACCCACAGGCCACACGCCAAACAAAGGCAACGCGCCACTGCCCATCGACACCCACGCGCAAGACCTCATCAGCGAATCGGAAGCATGGCTCGCCGAACAGGCAGGCAAAATCAGACTGCAATACGGCAACCTGCCATGGAGCAAAGCATGGCAACGCATCATCGCCAACAAACACACCATATTGACGATGAGCACCGCAGCAGACGACTACATCGCCCTGGAACACATCACCAGACGCAACGAACAAGCCCTCACACCGGAAGACGAGCTCATAATCCTCGGCACCTGCCCAAAATGCGGCCACCAAGCCACCAGCACGCCACAAGCCGAAACATGGACATGCCCAGACTGCAAATGGCAAGGCGGAGTCCAAGCCATCAAAGCCGAACGCGACAACAAGCTCTGGCAACTCGAATACACCGGAAAACCAGTCGAAGTCGCACGCTACCTCGCCAAAATGGACATCCACTGCACCAGCGACCAGATCCGCCAATGGCTCACCAGAGGCAAACTCCACGCCACGACGACAAAACACAAAGGAGAGTACGTGTTCAACCTCGGAGAAATAACCGCCATGCTTGACTGTCACAATTAAAATGCTATACTGTCGTATGTTTGTAAAATGAAATGGTCCAGCCAGAAAATGGTTTGGACCATTTTTCATATCCGGCTTCGATAGCTCAACGGCAGAGCAGGCGGAAAGCGCAAATACCAACGGTCGGACCCCAAACCAACCATGGCGCCATACTGCACACATAACCATGATGACAACAACGCATTCCACCCAAGCCGGTCCGACTCCGGCACGAAGCACTTGCAAGGCGGTGACACATGCCAAGAGTCCGCAAGACCACACGCCAATTCGAAAAAGACAAGGCCGCATTCTTCACAAAGTGCAAGGCAAGCCATGCGGTCTGCTGGCTCTGCGGAATGCCGATAGACTACGAGGCGCCGAAGAACACCACTGATGATTCATTCAATCTCGATCACCTCTATCCCTGTCTCTTAACCACATCTGACGCTGCCGACGAAGCTAGAAGTGTA
>ERZ1023865.113-NODE-113-length-43963-cov-16.798169_pt1 | contig 43963 bp, 59 predicted proteins | sample MGYA00380389_ERZ1023865 | MGnify/ENA primary metagenome ERZ1023865 (study PRJEB33179, sample SAMN07449008) | human gut metagenome | biome: Human-gut; feature: Human associated habitat; material: Faeces | host: Homo sapiens | place: India: Bhopal | collected... | reverse complement strand
TGTAGGGCGGGTTATTTACCGCCAGCTCATAGCCGGTGAGTTTTTTTGCGGTCTCGCTGTTCGCGACAGGTACGCAATTCTTTCCCGGCAATATGGTGTCCGCAAGTATTGACTTTGTTTTCTCGGTAAATTCCAGGTCATTATTGACGACGTATCCGGTGTGGCTCGTCAAATTTCGATAGCCACCGGATTTATTCTCCGAAAAAATAACCGGCAACTGCTTTCCGTCGGATGACTGATAGATAAGCAGGTAACGGGCGTCAGCGGCAGTCGTATAAGGTTTGATGTTGTAAGTGTCATCATCAATAATCATCGAAAAGTCATCGGCTCCGGGGTTTCCCGTTCCGTCATAACTATACCGACTTCCTGCACGCTGCATTCCATCAACCGGGTATGCGGGTAAATCAAGAATGCGAAAACGATTTGCATCCGATGATCCGCCAATAAAAATCGTTACATCCGGCTTAACCGGTATCAGGACACAAACGCCCGCAGATGAGTCATTTTTATTAACCGTCACGAACTCATGTCCTGAATTTCCTACAACAGAACAGTTTTGCAGCCATTCAGCAGCGGGATAACGCTCCTCGATATCCAGCGTGGTAACAACCCCCGCCGCATCTGCAACATGAACTGCACGGCCTTGTACATTGCGATAGTAGGAAAATGATTTTTTATTTCCGACACCCTGCGCGACACGAAAAAGCTGATCATCGTTAGTCGCAGCAATACCGGCAATAGTTCCATCCGGGTCAGTATCTGTTTTATAAAAAGTGTATTCCCGGAAATCAGGTATTGATTCGACCATATCTTTCAGGAAAAGAGTACGATTAGCCAGCTGTAAAGCAGGGACATTTAATACCCCACCAGGCCCAGCTTTGGCCCGGTCAGATTCTTCAAGTTGATGAATACCAGATTCCCATGATGGTGTTTCAGGTAAATTAGACATTGTTACCCTCCATGGTCGTCATAACAGGCCAACTAATATCCGGGGCAAGGGAAGTATCTACCCGGTTAAGCAGCACCCGATAAGCCTGCAAAGCGGTAAGGCGGGATTTTTCATCATCAGTCGCCATATTTAAATTAACGGCATCCTGAAGAATGGAAATATCTGCTGATACCTCATTAATCATCAGTTTCTTTTGCAGGTCAGCAGCAGCGACATCTGCAGTATATTGTGCATCAGCATCCGTTACCCAGGCTGAACCGTCCCATTTGTCGTAAGGGGTTAATGGCACAGAACGCGTTACAGTATCGGGTATAGGGCCGGGTTCGGTAATAACGCGGCTGGCCAACGTCTGAATGTCATAGACAGTGATACCGCGATAATCATCGGTAACAGACCAGGACGAATTATCTTCCGAACGAACAGCAACCTGATATTCATTTTGTACTGGTGGTTCGTCCAGGCAGGTTGATGCAGGAATCCCGACACCGAGAGGGATATAAACCGCTTCAGTACCAATAAACTCACGGGTATTTAAATCAAAATGAAAAACCTGAACGGAACCCGCCTGAGTTGCAATCAGATTGCTATCAAATACTGCTTTAATATCGCCAGACATTACGCCGCCCTCACAATATAATGAAATGCCATGTTTTTAACTGTAGTTTCTGCATTACCTGATGCATCAACCGTAATAATGTGACCATGTGGCCCGATATACACCTGGTGAGAATGGAGCCCCGCGCTGTCAGTAGAACCAAGATTTGCCGGGTTAAACAACTGGTTCTGACTACCACCAATCTCCCAGGGGTTAACACGGCTGGGTACGCCCGGATGGGAGTGCTCGCCGTCGGATGAAGTTTGCTTTGTGCCCAGGTCCGTCTCTGAGGCTGTCGCATTGTGGGTATGGGCTTTGTTACCGTCAGCTTCAAGACTCAGCAGAGAACGGCCTGATGCCGGGAGACCTTTAATCGTCTGGCCACGCAGATCCGGCAGAACGCCATTGGTATAAACTGCTGCTAATTTCGGGTAGGTGACAGCGCTGAATGATGCTCCATTACAAATTAAATATCCCGTCGGTGGCGTACTGGTTGGCCATGGTAGTGGAATGCCGTAAGGTACCGACATATTTGAATCCACCATAATTTTATTAATAGCCTGTAACACCTGATTATTACTGTCGCCATCAGGATTAATTCCTGCAGCGGAGAGAATGGATAATAATTCCTTTTGAACGGAACGAATCGCGCCCTGAACATTGTTCAGAAACAATGCAGTGACAATTGTCCCTAGTGTGCCTAAAGAGGGATTACCATCATTAAACTCATTACCAGGTGCATCAACCGGCGGCATTAAGCTTTGCATAAATTACTCCATTTAACCGGTGGTTTTATCTACGTAGCCCGTCATAGGCTGTTCGCCATTAAGTGCAAATGAGCCATCCAGATAAAGCGGATAGGTCATTTCGGATTCGTAGAGGAAATAACAAAGAGTATGTGCGGGCTTCAGCTCATTGAATGTAGATTCTAGAACTTTATCCCCCAGAGTCATGAGTCGTTCGCCAACGCGGGAAGTCCCGGCGCGGAAATAATAAAGAGGAACTTCTAACCCATAGACGTTTACCCGCCACGTAAAAATAATATCGTCGATATACAGCGTGTCACCGCAGCGACTGGAACCGACCCTGAAGGGTTGTAATTCATCAATAGTGATGGTGTAACCAATCCTGTTGGCCATGGTGATGAAATACGGAATACTCAAACCACCAATTTCTGACAGCTTAATCAGAACCCGATCGAGACGCTGCTGATAACCGTCATCCTCATTAGGCGTGACATCTAAAACACGCTCCCAGTCTGTCAGCAGGTTATCAGCAAAAAAGGGTGCAACAGCATTCAGTGCATTATTTGCTGATTCATCCGTTGCATCGAATGCGTTACCTTCTGCCGATAACTCAGCAGATAAAGCTGGTTGCTGCGTATCGTAGGCAACCGGCGGCAATAACAGGGATAAGAGGTTCTTCGCATTGCTCATAGCTGCGATACCTCGATGCTGCCGACGCGGATCCATTCCACGACGGTTTCACTGACGTCAGGAAATACGTTCGAGGCCGGCGAGACGATGACCCTGTCCACGACACCGGTCACGATAGAAATCAGCATCTCGGCCTGAGAACGGATAAAGGGCTCACCCGGCGGTAATTTATTGATATAGTCGGTCAGCGTGGAAATAATATTTTCACGCGCCACATCAATTGTCACACCATCAAGCGAAACCTGAACAACGAGGTCTACCGTTTTAATCGTTGGCCCCAGTACCAGGCAGTTCTTTGCCGTTACCGGACGTACATCGTCGATATATGCCTGCGTGGCGGCGATAATTTCGGCGGAGGGTAAGCCGTCGGCCGAGGTAATAACCACATCAACGGTACCCAGACCGCGCCGCAGAGGATAAACATAAGCGGCCGTGACGCCATCCACGGACATCGCCCAGCGGCGGTAGTCGTACTTATTCCCGCCGGCTGGAGCGCGACGAATAATGTCAAGCAGACGGTCCAGCAGCTCGGTATCCGATTCCTGGTCAGTCCCCCCGGACATAATCCCGATAATAACGGTACTGTCGAACCCTGTCGGGGTGCTGGTAAACGTGCCTGTTGTGATAGCCGTGGTATTACCGGCAGCGCCGGCAGTGGAATAGCTTGCCGCTACCGTGCCGTTACCGTCACTATCAAGCGTCACTGCGGCCGTAGTGGTATACGTCAGGCTACCGCGTGTCACACTGTAGCCGGCCGCTGCCGTCGCGCCGGGTTCGCCCGTGACCGTCAGGGTGCCGCTGGCCGTGGTGTCCGACTTGCGATACAGGCCTCGTGTACGGGCGTGCCATTCCAGAAACTCGGTATCGGCAGTGTCGGGAAATATCTGGCGAACTATCCAGCCCTGATACTGATAAATACCGGTGGCCACGCTGGCTACTGCGCTGGCGCGGATATATAAGTCGCTATCGACGCCGATATCCGCGTCTGTATTCAGGTTTTTAATATCCCGCAGAATATCGCTGCGGATATCATCAAACGTCGGCGTGATAAACGGCATTAAATAACCCTCACAAAATGCTCAAAGGTGACGGTAATACCATCGGCCTGAATAACGGTGATCAATAAAAGGAGCCAGCCCGGCTCCCCCTGAAAGGTTTCTACTGTGATGCTTTTTGCCCGACCATCAGTATCAGCCGTCAGCGGTGCCAGCGCCTCTTCAGCATACTGGCGAGCGAGTTTATGTACGCGGGTTACATCTTTCTCTCTCCTCAGAAGATGAAGCTTTGAACCGACATCCGGCTGCGCCCACCATGAGCCGAGCGGGATGGTCAGACGCAGATACACTGCGTTTGCCAGAGTGCTGGTACTCGTGCCGGCATAGTCGCCGGTTGTCGGGTCTAATAGTCTGTCCACGCTGCCATGATGACAGAGTGGACTGGTATGAATAAGTTGAAGGGCTTCAGTGGGTCTGGCGGGGGTTACATCTGCTGGTTCGGTTTATCCGTTGTGCCAGCGTCGCCGCCATGTTCGTGGTCATGGTCATCATAGGTTTCACGCATCGCATCAAGCGTGGATTTGCCGTCAGATAGCTGGTCTGAGGCTTTGAGTAATGGTGTTTCAAATGTTGCGCCGGCGGTGGCGGTGACGCCATAGTCCTCAGCATCCACGGTATATTTTTTTGTCTTCACGTGGTACTCGTCGCACTCCACCTCGACGATTCGGCCCTTTTTGATATGCACAAAAGCACCTTCATCAGAGTAGATGGCCACTTCACCGCTGGCCACCTGCAAACGGTATGCACCGTTCTCAGTGGCGATGATGATGGCATGCGAGGTCTGGCCACCGATGGGAAGCACGATACACTGAGTGCCGGCAGGCGGGCAACTGGTAAACCCGAAGTGCTGGAACAGTTCGGCGTCCTGCAGCTGCTCGCCGGCCAGCCCTTTAAGCTGCACCTGCTGGATGGTTAAATCGCTTTTAACGCGGGTTAAACGTCCCCGGAAAGCAAGGCGAATACCGCGCAGCGCAGAGCGGATACGTAAATCAACCTGGTTCCACATCGATTATCGCTGTCTCCTGTTTTTTCTTTTTACGCCCCTTGCGGGCCTTTTTCTTCTTCGTCCACGCGTCAGGTATCCAGATGCCGTCCTCTTTGAGCCTGAGCGTGGTCACCGCGCCGCCCGGGCGTCCGCCAGTGAACTCCCGCCCCATCAGAAAATAAACAGCATCGATGCCGTGCGGTTCGCTGATAACGTGGATGCGCTGCCCTGGCTCCCATAACACGCCGTCGCTGGTCCGGTGACCCTGAACCCGGGCAATCAGGGAATACCCCTCCAGTCGGGCATCGGCCATCATTTTGCGGGCGCGATAGCGAACCTGTTCAAGGTCATCGGCATCGTGCATGACGACCACCTGCGGCCGGTAATACGTGACGGTTGGATCCTCCACAACAAACTGCAGACCATGTTGACCGGTCTCGGGAAGGCCCGTATCCAGTTCAGTTTCGGTGGTATCAGTATCCCCGGACACCGTCAGTGAGTCTGAGCTGCTGACGTCGATAATCCCCAGCTCTTTTTTGTTGTTCGTTGAGTGTGCATGCCCCTGCGCCAGCACCGTCAGACGGGAAAAGCTGCGCTCCATGCTGCTTTCATCGGTGAGACTGAGCAGGTTATTTCCCTCGCCGGAACGGCGCATCACCAGCGTGGCCACCGGCGCAGCCGTATAATCCGGGCCACCGATGACCAGCGTACCGTCAGGCCGGAACCACGGCCAGAGCCCGCGACCGGCACAGGCCCTCAGCAGGATATCCCATGCCCGCTCGCCCGGTTCGGTGGTGATTTTGTCATTGCGGATCGAACTCTCGGCGTGCAGCTCGATGTTTTTGATACCCAGCGGCCGCACGACCTGGGCGATAACCTCTTCCAGGCTGGCCTGACGGCTTGTCAGCAACGGGGATGCACAGTCCACCAGGATGGCCGCACCGTCACGGCCGGTGACGGACAGCGATACCTGATCCCGGCTGACGGTACGGGAAACCCGGTCTATGCGCCCGGACATTACAACATCCGGCCCGACGCGAACCTGAACAGGAACACCTCGCGCCACACCTTCTGGAAAGATGCCATCGGGCAGACCGAGACGCATCGACCAGGCATCGGCGGGGATAAGAAAGTCGCTGTCGATACCGTAGCCGGACCAGTCGGAATGCACCTTCCCACCGACGATGACCGACACTTTGTCCAGGTCATTATCCTGGGCTGTCTGTTTATTCCGCGTAGCCATTCAGGACGTCTCCCGCGATGATGTTATTGGGGTCACGAAGGGACGGATTAAGGAGCTTAAGCTCAGTGGCCCGGCTGTAATCGCCATACCACAGGTGGGCAAGCAGATGCAGATTCGCGGCACTGGCCACCGTGCGCTGAATCAGTGGAGGTCTGGCCTGAATCAGTGCCGTGGCCATCGACTGCAGGGAAAGCGCGGTATCACGAAGGCCATTAATAACCGGCTCATATTCCAGCGCGATCGACGTCGTTGAGCTGCTCACGGTCTCCATCTCAGCGGCCCAGGTACTGCGCACGCTGTCGATGGCATTCTGTACTGCCCGGCGGGCATCACCGGTGATAAGACTGATATCATCGGGGCTTAACGCAGCGGTGACGGTCTCATCGCTCAGAAGGTCAGCCGCCTGCTGCGACAACTCAAGGGCGACCGCCAGCTGTGTCATGGCAATCAGCTCACGGATATCGGTGGCGGTTACGTTTGCCGGCATTTCAACGGAAGCCGTCGCATCGCCATTGACAAGACTTGCCGGCAGTACGGCCACTTCATCGGCCTGGGTTTTCACCGCTGACCAGTCAGCAAGGACGACGGACGGAACGGAAGCATAGACAGCAGAGTCCGAGCTGATGGAACTGGTCGCTGCCGAGCTCTGTAGGCTCAGCGCAGACTGAAGGTCAGTCATAAAGGCTGCCGGGAAATTGACAAAATCAGTCGTGCTGCTGATAAAACCTGTGATTTCACTCCTGAGAATGGCCGCCATGTTCAGCGCTGTGACACCCAGCGCTTTGGCGCGGGCCATATACTGACGCGCCGTTCTCAGCGGCTTCATGGCGTTATCCAGTAACGTGGCGGTACTGTCGAGGATTTCCTGGGCCTGGTTGAAAATGGCATCTGCCTGACTGAGTGGCCATTCGCGTACGAAGAACTTCACATCCAGACCTGACTGCAGGAACTGCAGATCAACAGTACAGTAGTCAGGCGTCTCCGCGTCGTGGTTTACCTGATAGACATAGCACAGCATATCCGGCATGGAGCCAAACACAGGATGAATAAGCTCGCCCGAGCCGCGCACGTCCAGTGCGGCAATGAACGCCTGCAGCCGGCTTTCATAGTCGTCGCCAAAGAAGACCGCCTGACACTGCAGGCTGCGTGGTTTACCGCCGAGGTCGTCAATATTGGCCCCGTTGCGATACGGGTATTCATGCTGGGCGATATCACGCTGCACGCTGTCACGCGTGGTGATGATATCGAAGGCGACGCCCCGGAAGCTGGCGTCCTGCAGATCTGTTTCCCATGCCATCAGTGCGGTCCTCCCTGTGGGCCACGGGCGGCTGACTGGCCATTGACTTCATTCACAGCCTCAGCAATAACCCGGCCGTCCAGTTCAAGTTTGGTGGTGATATTGATGGGCGGCTGCTGTGACGGCGTCCGGGCGAACGGTGGCACCGGATAGCCGTTTGCTGATTCAGGAACGCGGATGTTTGAAGGGGAAGCCCACCACGATTTGACCTCATCCCAGGCATCCATCAGACCTGGGCGGGATTTGAGCGCATCCAGCATTCGCGCTTGCTCGTTAGGGTAATTTCCTTTTTCCAGGCGCCCGCGGGCCTCGGCATCACCACGACTGACTTGCATAAGAGGTACTGCTTCCGCTCCCTGCCAAACAGCAAAGGGAGCCAGCACGCGACCAAGGCCAAGACGACCGGCCCAGCCTGGAATACGGGTCGCAGTGGCCGCAGCAGTGCCTGCACCAGCTGCCGTGGTTCCTGCAGCAGTTGCAGCTGCGCCAGCAGAGGAAAGGAACTTGATACCAGCAAACGCCCACGCGGCAGCAGTCATAGCCTTAATGGCCGTTTCAGCACCAGCCAGGGCCTTTGTCAGTCCTGGATATGCGCCGGCGTAGTCATTGAGTTCACCAGAAAGTTTTCCCAGCACATCAGAAAGTGGCTGGATCGAGTCCATCTGCGCAAAGTCCCGGGTATTGTTGAGCTGGTTTACTTTATAGAGATTTGTCCCCTGAATCAGATCAAAATTTCGCTCACCGGCCGTTTGTAATTCGGGGAGTGTCCGTTGTGCATTGGCGTCATCTCGTACGCCATATGCATATTTTCTATTGCCACGATAGGCAATAAGGGCCATTAGCGCTTCACGATCAGCAATAATCTGACCAACTGCAGAACCTTGAAGTATTTGAAGCTGAGAGTCCATTATGCGAAGTCGCGATGGGTCATCTGGGGTATTTTTCAATTGCTTTTCAAGTTTCTGATAACCAGGATTCTGAGCCACAATCTTGTCAACAATTGCGCTAAAAGCATCAAGAGCGTTCATACCCTTACCCTGAGCAGCAGCCAATGAACCAGGAAGGTCAATACCCTTACCATTGATTTTGATTCTGGCTGCGGCATTAGATGCATCCTGGCTACTAATTTTCCCCAGTAGATTGATAACGTTGTTACCAGCTTTATCACTAGTCCCTGCAGTGATAGCTGATGCCTGATTGAGACCAAGGAGAGTTGCAAAGTCATCAAGCCCCTTCATCCCAATGCTGCTGGCATTTGCTAACTGCTCGGGTAAATATTTGGCCATATCGGCAAGTTCAAATGACCCAGCCTGACCAGCACTGATCGCCATATTAAGAGCTTTCGGTATATCACTATCTTTGAGACCGAAAGTTTGTTTTAGTCGGATAGCAATCATTGCAAGGTCTTTAGAATCAGCACCTGTTGCGGTCGAATATTTTTGCAACATAGGTAACAGACGTTCAGCTGAATTATATTCAACAGCCCCAGAGGCTAAGAGCGTGTCGAGCGTATTTGCAGCTGTTTCTTTATTACCACCTCCCACAGCAACAGACCTACGAATAAGCTGATCCATAGAACGCATACCAGCCCTACGTCCAGCAGTGTTTTGTTCTGCAAATGCCGTATTCGCCATGCTGGCAAGACGTTGCTCATAAGTCATCTGGTTACGCACCGAGGGGGCGACGATGGCCCCCGCTGCTGCGATGCCGCCGGCGAACGCTGTGACATTGCCACCCCACATACGGGCACGTTCCATGCGTGACATTGACTGACCGGCACCATTAAGTTCGGTGCGCAGCTGCGCGACCTGGTTCGTCATTGCGCGAAACGCGCGGGTCTGTTCGTTAGCGGTAAGGGTACCGGTACGCAAGAGACGGTTATATGCAGCCTGCGTTTGCGCTATCTCGCGCTGGATGTCACGTTCTGAGCGGATCCCCAGCACAGACCGGGCATTGGCTGCCCGCTGATATTCCTGCTGCAGGGTTCGGGATGCACGGATGCCGCTCTGTGCCGACTGCTCACGTACGCGCGCGGCTTCTTCTTCGGCTTTTTTATTGGCATTGGTCTGCTTCAGGACGTCAGCCAGCGTCTGGCGCAGTACCTTAGATCCCTGGTCTTTTGCCAGCAGGGTCATGGCAAGCTGTAGAGAACGCATTTACCTTTTCCCCTTTTTTCTTCTGCGAGATTTAACGTGAGGTACACGGGCTGCCGACTTCCTGCCATGCAACCCGTCGAGGTCATCCAGCCAACTGGTCAGCTCGCTGACGGTCATTCCTTCGATGCGGTCTCCGCTGATGCCGAATCGTCCGAGGATGAGGGTGGCTCGTCGGAGCCCTGAGAGACCGGCGGTACGCGCATCCGCTTTTTTTTAAGTCCGCTCAGCTCTGCATCCAGCAGATCCATATCTTCATCCGTCAACCCGTCCAGCAGAAGTTCTGCAGTGATAGCCTCTTTTGGCAGATCGCCAAGTGACTCGATGACTTCAGCCATTAGCGCTGCACGGTAATACATGGAAGCTGCAGGAGAATCCGATTCCCCCATAGCCTCTGTCGTCGCCGCCAGCGCCGCAATGGTATGGCGAATTACCGGGACCGCCACGGTGTAGTCATAATGAATGACGTCGCCGTGAGGTATGCCGTACAGCAGTTGTCCTGATGCTTTCATTAGCCTTGTACCTTACGCAGTGACTGTACTGTGATATCGCGGCGGGCTTCGTTATCCACGCTGTACTGTTCGCCGGTCTGAGTGGTGAAACAGTCCAGATAGCTATACAGCGGGTTTCCGTCCATATCCATGGTGGTCAGTTTGGCTCCGACCATTTCATCCCAGTCCGGCTGAGCAACGTTTTTCGGGATGACGACGGTGATCTGCAATGAATGCTCTGCGATACCTTTCGAATAGCCTTTGGCGCGGCCGGTCCGGTTCATGGTTTTCACCAGCTTGCGCCCGGTGTTCGTCTGGGGACGAATATCGGTAACCTCAATCTCCTGGCCGTCCACGTACAGAACGATTGAGCCGACGTATTCTTCAAGTGCCATTTACATGCTCTCCTTACAGAAGCAAATCGATGCGACCGGCGAAGACGTGGAGACCGTTCACCACATCCGACGGAATACGGGCATTCAGGCGGTTAACATCCTGGCTGTCACGCTCGACGATCAGCGCGTCCTTATTGGCGTCAACTTCCTCAATGATTTCCAGCTCTTCCAGCTTCAGCAGCACGTCATAGAGTTCGCTGCGGACCAGTGGAGGCGTACGCGTAGAGAGCTTTTCACGCGGGAAGCGCAGCGCAATTCGCTCGCGGCAGGCTTTACGCACGTAATCCAGGGTACGGATGGTCGTCAGGTCCAGCAGGGACACATCATCGACGCCGCTGGCATTGCGGGTATAGGTCGTGATAGCGCGGACGATCTGTACCGTCTCGCCGGAACCCACCTCAAACGGAGTCAGGCCGTTATGTAGCGCGTTTTCCTGCTCGGTTCGTCCCGGTCGGCTGGCTAGGTCCGTCACATCCAGCGCCAGTGTCAGGGTGTTCAGCGGCCGGGCCGGATCTTCTTCACTGGCAATACGTGCGCCATATGCCGCCGCAATTTCTGCCGGCAGCATAACGGAACCGTTATGCCAGCCCACCGTAATTCGCCCGCTGTTGATTTGTGATGCCAGTGTGGTACCGGCGGCAAGCGTACCCGGCCAGCCGGCGACACCCACCGCGCCGCGTTGCTCCATCGGGCCGGAAACAAAATCCAGATGGGTCCGCAGTGCTGTGAGCGTGGTCTGGGTGCAGAACGGGCTGACGATGATGTTGTGGCCTGCAGCCACGACGTTCGCCAGCGCCGGTGCGATATCCGGGTCAGTGGCCCCGCTGGCCATTGCAACGATGGCAGTCGTCGTACCGGATGCGGTAGTCTGCGCACGCAGGCGGATATCGTTGCCGGCCGCACCTTTGTTCTTCGCGGTCAGGGTCAGGACACCAGCAGACACTGCGGCAGTAACGGGCAGCTCCGGCTGATTATCGATCGCAGTTTTCATTGCTGCAGCGATTTCAGTTGCGGTATCTGCCGCACTGACAGCCACATCCACGCGGGTTTTGCCGATCCACAGACTGACCACACCCTGCGAACTGGCAGGCCCGGTGATGGTCAGCGTACCAGCAGCGGCAACCCCGGCGCTGGCATCACTGATGCCGATAACGGTCAGATCGAGGTAGGAATAAGTATTGATGGCCGCTACCACCATCAGATGCGCAATTGAGCCGTAACCAAAGTACACTGCGGCTTCATCGCCGCTGAATACACTGGTGGCCACAAGCGGATCAAGGCTACCGCTGGCGAGCATCGGGGCGACAATCAACACTTTTTGCGCATTCGCCGGCAACGTGCGGACAGCAAGTTTCGTATTGAACTCAAAATACTGCCCCGGTTTGCGGATGCTCGACGGGATGTTGTCGAAAGAAATATTCGGGCTGGACATTATTTGGTTCCTTTGCCGGTCGTTGCTGCAGCGGCCGTAACATCAACGGTCGCATCTGTCACCTTCACCAGGTCGCCCTCATTCAGACGCCGCAGATAGTAGGTGCTTTCAGGAACCTCAACCGGTTCCTGCTCGATGTACCGGCGGGCGTTATCCTCGCGCGGTACCCGGATCCCTTCACGGGCTTTCACTTTCATGATGAATAATATCCTCAGCAGCGAACGGCTCCTGGCCGTTCAGGAAATACCGCAAATCAGTGGTCAGCCAGGCCGGGTCATCCGGGCTGTGCTCTCCGCCATATTCGCCAAAAATCAGGTCAGGATGACCAGATGGCAGGTCGGCTGGAGCCAGCGGGAAGCGACCGTTCTCCAGTGATTCCGAATCAAAGCGGGTATCAAATTCGCAGGCAAAAACAGACATTGCCGCCGCTTTTACCTGCGTGTTAAACAGGGTTCGCACCTTGCCAGGCATCAGATGCTCAATCGGTAATCCCAGGTCCTGCCGTGCCAACAGCCGGCGGATGGCGTAAACCAGCTGGTAGGAGCCGACCTCGTTGAATGACGGTCCACCGTGGCGGGTAGCCTGATCACTGCGCACGCTTCGTGCTCCAGCGAGGACCACAAAACGCCCGGTATCCCGCCACTTATTACGGCCGGTGCTCAGCAGTTCTGAACCCTGTACACCGCCAAAAGTGACCCAGACGCCCGGAAGCTGGCGAATGACATCAGCAGGATCGCCATCGAGTTCGCCACTGTAGGAACGCACCTCGCGGACCAGTTTGCCGAGCCCCCGGGTGAGCCTGTCGATAATGGCGGATTCGATTTGCGTGATAATCAAAATGCACCCCCATCCGTTTCACTGCGCCCGAAAACCCGGCCATTCGAGGAAAAGCGGGAAACGCTCCCGCCCTGAGCGACTGAACCATCCGGGAGACGGCCCAGCGTGATGCGGCCATCAGCCACACGCTCCAGATACCTGATTGCGTCTTCATAACGTTGACGTATCTCCTCTGTGTTCTGCGTCTCTGCACCGGTGAGTTCGTACCGGGCGATATCGCAACACTTACCCGTCAGGATCCCGGGCGTATCAGTCCATGGCACCGGATAACGACCAGCGAGATAACTGTCGATGGTGGCGGTGGCCCGCTCAAGGCCACCGTTCAGCACGTCGTCATTAATCTCACCGGTATAATCACGATCGGAAAGCGCGATACATTCCGTTTCACCAAACTGCCTGACCATATCGTCCCGGGTTGCGTACATAGCTTTCTCCGCTTACTTTTTCGCTTTTGCCGAAGACTCAGCGGCAGCGGTATCGTCAGCAGCGTTTTCCTTCACCTCTGAGACGGATGCACTGCCTGCGGCCGTCAGCGCTTCCTGCAGACGATCGCGGTCAGCGGTCACCTCAGCCAGTTGACTCTTCAGACCAGCCGCGTCGTCGTTGAGCTGCAGCACGACAGCCTCCAGCTCCTGAATCCGTCCCTGAGCGATTTTTAGTTTGTCGTCATCGCCGCTGACCGCGCCGAGATGGACAACCAGCGCCGGCTCGGCACGCAGGATGGCGATCTGCTCGTCAGTAAAACTGCCATCAGGCCAGGTTACCGGCACGTCACGGTGTGCCACACCGCAGCGACGGAAACCGTCGCGCTTGGAAGTAATCGTAATTTCAGGCATTTATGCATCCACCCCGGTTGAACCAAAAGCCATCTGCCAGAAGCCATAACCGCCGTTGGAGCGGGCCTCGGCACCAAATTTGTACTTCTTCATCAGGAAGACGTCGTCGCTGTCCATATTGGTCTGCTCGACGAATACCGGCTTTTTACGCTCCTGATAGACCAGCGGTTTCACCGGCTGGGTGTTGTCAAACAGATACCACTCGGTATCGGTAGCCAGCCCCGGCCACACCAGGACTTTCGCTGTCCCTTTGTAGATGTTTGGTGTGTTATCCGGGAAACGATCGGCGGTCATCAAATAGTTGGCGGTATCTTCCAGCGCCGGCGGGACAACCAGCAGACCCGGGCGGATACGCAGGTTTTCACCTTCGTCATCCTTGAAGTCACGCATCGCTGAACGGGCTGCACCGTAAGATGCCTGGGCTGCGGCGAACGATGCTGCAGACAGCGCTTTCGTGCCTTTGTTGGACGCCACGCCACCACCGACCGGGTGATCCGTATCAAAGAAGTACTGGCCGTCATAACAGAAGTTGGTGAAACCACCGCTCAGCAGCCGGCCGATAATATCGGCTGGCAGTTCTGCGGCAGACTGGCCAGCACCCTGAGCCTGCTGTGCATAACCCAGCATGGTGTCGTCTTCGATATCGTTACGATCGACCTCAATGGTCGCTTCCCAGTCTTTGTTACGGATGGTGTAGCTGAAGCCTTCCAGGGCTTTCACCACTTTTTCGCCAACCCATTCACGCATTTTCGGGAAACGCGACAACCAGGCGTAGTTCTCTTCCTTGGTGCTGGACGGCACGACCATGGCAATCTGCTGCCAGTCGTTAGGGGTCTGATCAAACGCATTTTGAAAGGTCTTCTTAAGACCGATAAAAATGGTTTTCAGGTTCTGCTTGTTAACAATCACGGCTGTTCTCCTTAAATTTCAACCCAGACGCCATCGGACTCGACGGCAATAACGGTACCGGCCACCGGTCGCGCATTGGTGTTGCTGGTTTTGGCGACGGTGATACTGTCCGCGACATAGCAGGTCTTACCGACTTCAGCCTGGGTTACAGCGTCCCCGGAGAAGTTGGCCAGTTTCCAGGCTTTACCGCGACGAACCATGACCGACGTCGCCCCGGCCGCACCGGCAGTGTTATCCGCGTACTCATCGGAAACGCCGAAAATGGTCAGGGAGGCGGTGGCTGCGGCAGGAACGGCCATGCCACTGGCATTCAGGCCAACCATGTGCCCGCCATAAATCATTGTGGCCGCAGCCACAGGCGCGGCGACAAGCTCACCATTGCGCCAGGGGGTGTTACGATCAGACATTGCTGTTTCCCTCGATAAAATCGTTCGGATTAAGGCCCATCACGCTCAGTACGGCCGGATTCAGTTCATCATCCGGAGCATCGACTGCACGGGATGGCAGGCCAGCCGGCGGACGGCCACCGGTCTGCGTGGTGGTGAGCGCGGCGATACGCGGTTGCTTGCTCAGATGATCGCGGAGTTTGTCGGGGCTGGATTTGGCCAGCGCCTCCGCCCAGCCTTTTTGCGCCGGCAACAAACGGCCATCAGACAAGGCCGCCTGAATCAGCTCTGTGGACTGCTGCAGCGTCAGCTGGGCAATCTGCTCCTCACCTGAGGCCCGGGCCTGTTCAATCGCCTGATTCATGACATCCACGGATACCCAGAGAGCAGGATCCGGATTCTCAACCTGAGACGTCAGCGCAGCGACGCTGGCCTCAAGCCCGTTAATCCAGGCAAGACCAGCGGCAGCCTGACTGTCCGAAGCCTTAATTTTGTTAATGAGCTTCTGCAGCTCGTTGAGAATGTCGGCTTCGGTTGACGAAAGCGGCAGACCCAGGAACCAGCGGAGCTGTTCCAGCAATTCATCCATCGTTGTGTCCTCAGTTGAAGTGGCGGCGAGGAGGGAGGCAGCGGCAAGCATTGCCTCATCCATGCCGTCCAGGGCGGGCGTATTGGTCAGGGCCGCGTTGATTAACGTGGTGACCAGACCAGTCGCGTCGTAAAGAAAAACGGGGGAAATAAATTTATATTCACCGGCATCGATAGCGGCAGCAGCGGCGTCAGTCCATTCAACATCCACGGCAAACAGGCCAACCCCTTCACGCCACTCCAGCTTTTTAAACCAGCCCGAAGCTGGCGCGGGTAGCCCGTTCTTCGCTGAACGCAGGGTCTGGTGTTCGTAGTCGATGACATAGGGAGTCTGGCGGGCGTCAGCGGCGGCGATTAATGATGCCGCGATCGTGGCATCAATAAACCAGCCATCCGGGCATTCTGCCGGGCGGCCGTCGCCGGCACGGAAGGTACCGGCCGGCAACAGCTGGATCACGCCGCGATTTGCAGCGCTGATAACCTGTGAGAGTGACGCGATATGAGTTTTCATGACGCCGACAGTACAGGGAATATAGCGGCGTAATAAGTTGACGGGCTTCAGTGGGTATATAAAGGAAGAGAGTGCCGTTACATCATGTCACTCTGTCCCGCTGCAGGGCAATAGCGCTAAACGTTTTTAAACCGCTTTTAAAAACGCCTGAGCACCCTGTCAGGGTAGTTCCGTGAGGTGGCGAGCAAGATAACGCCCTGTGATGCGTTACAGCGCGTTTTCGGTTTTCAGGCTTTACCGGTAGATCTGGCTGAAATAATTCACCGATTTTTCTTCCATAGCGCTGACGTCGGATTCGGCCAGAAAAAGAAACGGGCGGGCAGGCATTTTAATCTCATATGCCGGGATGGTATTCCACTCTGCGTAATTAGCTTTACTCTTGCGGGCAAACTGATTGTTCAGGGTGCCGTCCTTGTTCTGGCGATAGTACGCCTGCTGACTGCGGGCCGGGATGCTAATCTTTCCGCCAGACTGGTGAATGCCGGCATAGATGACATTGGTCCCGACGGTCGCCATATCGTTGTCGCTGTACTGAGCGATGCTCGAAGCCAGCCGACCAGATCGCTGCAGTATCTGACCTGGCCCCCGCCGCCTGGCATAACGTGGACTCCATCCGAGCCACTTAGGTCGGCCCTGTTGTTCGAAGTTCTCCTGGACGGCGTCCTCCATCATCCCGGCCAGCATTCGCATCAGTGGCGCACGATTCTCAAAGCTTCTGATGAGCTCGCCCAGAGAGCGCTCAAAGTCGGTGACGTCAAAAACGATTTCATAGGCCATTTAACGCGCCCTCCAGTATCGGTAATTCAGCCAGCGACTGCAGGGACGCCGGCGTCAGTTCTGCGCCACCGTCCGGTAACTGCAGCTCGTAACCGGCAGCGTTCTGCCCGGGAACGGCCCGCACCTGGTGGAGTGACTCGCCATTGCGGATGACATAAAGCAGATCGTCACCATCAGCCAGAACCGCTGCAGGCTGGCGCAGCTGTGCCGGCAACTGCTCCCAGAGCGGCCCGGGTGACTGTACCACCGCGCTGTCGGTCACCGTCATCACTGCGGCGTCGGGCATACGGCCACGACCAGAAAGCGCATCGAGTGTGCGGGTGCTGAGTGCGCCGGCATGACGGAAAGCACCGGCTGGCTCACGCAGCAGCGACTGATTCACGAAGCGGCGCATGTCTGACGTGATTGCGTCAAGCAGCTGCGGCTCCGAAAGTGTGTGCTGAACAGCCAGCGCGGCCATCTGTGGTGGTGCTGTGGTTGAGCGGTCCATCAGGCGTTGACCAAGACCCGCCAGCCAGCCCTGACCCGGATTGTGGCCAAAGCCGGCATCCGGGGTATAGAGCTGACCGTTGTAGCGGAACGCCTGAACCTCGCGGGTATCCTGCGGCCCCCATGCCTGCTGCACGGTTTCCAGATGCCCCTCGCTCGACCAGACGGAGATGCTCTTGCCGTCGATATCGCTTTGCGAACGAGCCCGGACGCGACAGCGGCATCCCCAGCCGTCGGGCGGATAGGCAAACTGCCAGATGGGATCGTCATAGCGGGCCGTCAGCCCGTTCAGTGCTGCATGTGCGGGCCGTGTGCGCAGGTCCATGACCGCCACGCGTGTCCAGTACGGGCGGTCGGCGGCGTTCTCCATCTGCTGGGCGTAGCGGCCTGCACCGTAGGACGACTGCATATTGGTTTCAAAGATGGTGCGTAGCCGGCGCGGGGTTAACTGCTTGCCCTCCAGTACGCCATCCTCATCGGCGACCAGCTTCGCCTTATCGGCCAGCCAGCCTTTCTGCGTCAGCTTCTGCGTCATCTGCCGGCGGAACTGCTCGAGCGTCAGCCCATTGTCCAGCGAGTCCTGCAGGCCGGCACGCACGTCCTGCAGAATATCCTGGCGAAGGATGCCGGCGACGGTGAACGCCGTCGCGTGCGCCCGCGCCTCCACCTCATGCCAGTTAAAGCCGATGGTGTAACCTTTGGACTGGAAATACTCGATGGCCTGAGCAGGTTTCAGCCCGATCGCATAACTCAGATCAACGCTTTCAGGCATCGGAATTCAGCCGCCCCCATACATCGGAGACAAAGAGCGCCTGCTCCAGCAGGGTGACCAGCTCGCTGTCGTCCAGGTCAGGATAGCTGCCGGCGATGATATCCATGGCTTCATCCGGAAGTTTTCCGTCCTGCAACGCCGCAACCAGCGGCGCAATCAGCTTTTCCATCGCGGCCGCGATTTTCTCCGGTACCGGGCGCCCATTATCCAGCGCCTCCTGTGCCGGATCTGATAGCTCTGTTGCGGTGGTCAGGGCGGCAATGCGACGGAAGCGCTGATTCAGCGCAACGGGTGACGGAGCGCTGGCTTGTGAGGGAGCTTCCAGTACCGCTTCATCTTTCTGGGGGACAGGAATACCCAGTTTCTTATGCACCCAGGATGCCGGAATACTTTTAACACCCGATTCAACCAGGTTTTTAACGCCAGTGGAAAAGGACGCGATCTCTTCGATATCCCGGGTATCAAAGAGAAATTTAGGAAGCTTGCGGCGGGAGACCTCGTACCCGTTGATACGCAGCAACATATCAATCATGTTGCTAAAGAAGCCATGCAGCTGCTTGGCGTCAGAGACCAGGATGTCGTGGCGAACGTCGTTGTGCACGTTGCCGAGCGCATTGGTTGAGGTCTTGCCATCTGCCTGGCTGGTCAGGGTTGCCCCGAGGATCACTTTTGATTGCGTGCGTTCACACCAGTCCATCATCGCGACGAACGGGTCTGCCTGGCCGGATGCTGCGGATTTGAAGTCAATATCGGTACCCTGCGGAATAATACCCGCCGCGTTATGGCCCAGCGTGACCAGCGCTTCAAACAGCGCGTCTTTGTCCTGGTCCGTTGCGCCGGCCATGTATTTACCAACGCGCGCCGGCAGACCATAAATCTCCAGGAACTCCGCCAGATCGCGAACCGCAAAGTTCTTGAACAGGTACGGCCAGACCAGCACGCGGTACAGACCAGACTGACCGGTAAAGCCGGTTTTCGCGTTATGCTTATGTACCATCCAGCCGAACGGCATCAGCTCGGCACCCTCGATGCTGCCATCATTCAGCCGGATAATATCGCCACGGTCGGGGCGGGCCTGGAACCAGCGATGCGGCCGCAGGTGGGCGGCGCTGGGTAGCCAGACATTCTCTTCAAGCTCCCACTCCAGCTCCTGACAGCTGAAACCATGCCCGATCGCATCCGCTGCCTGCAGGGTGATATCTTCCAGATTATCCAGTGAGTCGAACCACTCCTGAACCATCGCCGCGAGGTTCTTCTCTTCCGCCGTCGCGTTACGGCGAGGCTCGATGCTCCAGTCGAGACCCAGTAACGCATTCTTGCGCTTGGCCATCTCCGAAAAGATATGGCCATCCTTTTCGACCATATCGTCAAAGAGATCTGCCTGAGCGGAAAGATAACCCTGCTCAGCTTCCTGCAGTATTCGCGGCAGACGCCTAATCGTCAGCCCCCGTGAGGGGTGAGCCGGATACGTGCTGTTAAGCTGAATCATCCGTGCGGTCTGAGGCGCTTTTGTTACCGCCTTATCAAATGGGCGGCCCCACTGATCAACTATCTTGCCCATTACCATCCTCCGTTGCCAAAGCGCGAGCGGGAACGCTGGCGCTGCTGGCCTGAATGTCTGTTGTCATCATCTCTGTCATCGTCCTGCCGGCGCGGAACGTGGCGGAACCCGTCTCGCGTCCCAAACGAGTTACACAGCGCCCAGAGCATATGCAGCCCATCGGGACCATCATCATGATCGGCCATAGGAAAATGGCGGAGCTGCTCTATCAGGGTCACCTGGCTCGGGTGAAGCCGAATCAGTTTGTTGAACACGTAAGGCTGCAGGGACTCGATACGCAGGATTTTGTCTGAGTGCGGAGTAACCGGCATCGCCGGGACCGGGACCCCCAGCTCTGCTGACTGACGAACCAGCTCAGTACGCAGGAACTCCTGAAACTGGACCGCCTCAACCGACCAGCACAGACAGCCGTATTCCCGCTGCAGCGCGATGGTGTCGCTGATAATGACGCTCGGCAGACGCTTTTTAATGCGGGCTTCGACGACGTCCAGAACGCCGGTCATCCGGTTAAAGCCGCCGACCAGAATTGCCGACGGGTCTCGGGAATTACCTTTTAGACCCAGACTGGGGTCAATGCTGCCAAAGAATGACCATTCCTTCAGCCGGTTCACCCAGAAGGTGATACAGGTGGCGAACGGTGCATCATCGCCGCTGACCGGGTCATTCTGGTATTCACTGTCGAAGGTGCTGTGACCGTCACGGGCGCGGATCAACATCAGGGTATAGAGTGGCCGCGCTGACCAGGAAACTACCGCGCCGGCTTCCATCGCCTCCCGGTGTTCGTCGTAGAACGTCCGGGCCAGCAGCTCGCCATCCTCGTCGTTGTTACGCAGGATTTCTTCCCACTTATCCCAGAGCGTCATGTCTGACGGCCAGGTAATGAGTGCCTTAAAGCGTTTGCGTTTCCACAGTGGGTTTTTCAGGGTACGTGACAGCACCGAGTCGTAATGCAGAATGGTCCCGATGTAGATCACATCAAACTTGGCCCCTGCGCCACCCAGCGGCAGGACGGTCTTTTTCAGCCAGTTATCCAGCTTGTCGCGCTGATCCGGGTTGCGGACCAGCTCATCATTTTCAATATCATCCAGTATGGCCAGGTCAGGACGATACGGGCCATGGCGCAGGCCGCGCAGTTTTTTACCGCTGCCGGCAACCTGCACCTTGATATCAGTGGCGGTCAGGATGGTACCCATCTGCCAGACGCGGCCAGGACCACAGGATTCAGGAAAATCCATCTTCAGACGCGGGTTCCAGCAGAGCTCCGCCTTGATGGCTTCCAGCATCGGATACGCCTGGTCGATACTGTCCATGATGATGACCGGGTATTTTTTCAGCTCAAGGATGATGTTCCACAGCACAAAGATTTGGCTGACGATGGTCGATTTGGCCTCACCACGGGGGGCCGCGATGGCATCCTGCTGACTGACGGTCGCCGCAACGATTTCAGGCAGACGCTGAAACAGGAACTTATGCAGCTCCGACTCATCCTTATGGCGGATGTAGTGCGGGAAGTAGTTCTGCACGAAGTAACGAAAGCCGGTAACCGGATCCCGTACTGCATCACGACGCTGGTTTACCGCCTCCTGAGACGGGTCAAATCCGACCTGTTCCGCCTCGATGGACCGGCGCAGCGATGCGGCCAGCTCGTTGAGCTGGGCCTCAAACTCCTTTTTATTCAGGCTGACATTCTTCTTACGCACCATTTTATTGACCTTTAGTAGGCTTTTTAGCTGCGTTTTTAAATCTTACATCCGCCTGCATCAGGCAGGCGAGCGCGTAGCAAAAAGCATCATCTCCGCAAGCCTTTAAAATGCAGTAAAGTTCTTTCTGCCGTTGGGGCAGTTCACATTGCTGGCGTGATACATTATCCAGTTCAATGAGGATATTTTTATCGGGAGTGCTCATGCCTTTTCTCCATTACTTCAGTGATGTTCATTGTGCGGTTTGTGGTCACAATTCATCGTTTTCTCTTCTGCATGCCGCCTGTATGAGACGATCAGAGTTGAATACTCATTCTCAAACGATTATGTGGCGTGAAGACCCCTATAGCTTTCGTGGGCTATTTACCTGCGGAAACTGTTTCTCTCCCGTGACATTCGACTTTTCTCCCAGAAACCGGGATACCGATACCAGGCCAATTCGTTTTCTCAACAGGCTGAGCCTTGAAATGATTGACCCTTCCGCTCGTTCTTCTCAGCCAAGGAGGATCGGCTATGAGGTGAAAATGGACGATGTTGGGACAGACCTCAGGAAGTTTTTTAAGCTGGATGCGATTTATCCGGAGGGTACGGATTCTGTTCCAGAACATCTGCCACAGGAGATTCATTCCATGTACGTTGATGACCTTCTGCAGGCAACCAGTTCGCCCAGACTCACCCTGGTAAGCTGCCGGATGATTCTTGAGTCGGCATGCCGCGACAAACTGGGGACCGATAAAGGCAGGCTTGTCGATCTCATTCAAAAGCTTGGTGAAGCGGAAGCATTGCCACGCGTTATGCTTGACTGGGCCAACACAATTCGCCAGTTCGGAAATGAAGCCGTACATGTTTCCGGTTCTCCCACAGTGGATGAAGCAACTGAAATCCGTTCGTTTACGGTAACGTTGCTGGAATTTCTCTATAGCCATCCGGCAAGAATTGATTCATTGCGCAAAGGCAACCCGGGCTAAATATCAACAACCGGGAGAGAACGTGTCTGCCCGGCCAGTTCATGTGTGCAGTCCGCCAGATACTGAATCTGGCCGTCGCGAACAAAGCTGTGACAGACACGGTGCTGGTCCTTCGTCGGGTCATCAAAATATGCCGGGTTATCGCTCGGCTCTTCCCAGCTCACCAGGATGCTGGGGTTAAAGGTCGGACGAACATAATCATGGTTCCAGTCCCAGCGCGGGCCGTCGCCCTGGCCAATGGTCACCTGATGGGAGAAACCGCAGCCCGGGCAGATGAAAGACAGGCGATCGTGAGATACATTTTTCACAACGGCGGAAATGAACATTTACTCCCCCTTTAAAGCGTCGTTAACAGCCTGCTCAAAACGGGACTTGGCGCTCCAGCGGTCTTGTCGCATGGCGTACTCCAGATATTCAACACGGCCATCAAGCAAATGGACTTCGACGTACTCCTTATAATCAGGCGCAATGACGCAAGCCACCTGGCTGGCCATTACGCTGACGCGGGCATTCACCGGGATTAATTTGTCAGCCATAGTGTTTTTGCACCTCATTACCAAAGGGTTCCAGCACCTGGACAAAGGCTTCCATATGCTTCGGATAGTGTTCACTGATGAAGGTGGACAGCATCGTGATGACCTCCATCGCTGTGGCCAGCTGCGAGGTTTCCGGCAGAACGCGCTTACTCGCCACCGTCGCTTTGTTGAAAGCGTCGCTGAGGCTGGCCAGTAGTTCGACGCGGGCCTGAGGCGGAAGCTGCGAATCAACGTTGAGCTGCTCGATAGTGGTCTGATACTGAACGAGCAATCCCATCAGGATCGCCCTGCCGACGTCCTCCATACCATTACCCGCCAGCACGTTGGCGGCACGGAGCTTGTCCCAGTCGTCGCCGTTGTCCTGCGCGTCTTTCTTCCAGCGGGCGGCCGTCGCAAAACTGACGCCGCATTGCGAAGAAACGATCTGCAGTGACAGCTGGCTCTGAATATAAAGCCGCCGAACTTTTTCCCTTGTCTCGGGCGGATGCGCCATATCAGAACCCCATCTTGGCCTTGATTAAGGAAATGGTCGTCACGACCAGTCCGCCCGACAGCGCCCCGGTCAGTCCACCGGAGATAGCCCCCTGACGGATAACCCGGCTTTCCATCGCATCAATACGCCGGTCGATACGCATCACCGCCCCGGAGATTTTCTCCAGCTCAGGCATGATGTCGGATGACAGCGGCTGACGTTGTTCGGTCAGTAACTTTTGCAGAAGCAGTAACGGGTCATCACTGGTCAGCCGGGGCGACGCTGTGACGTTTGCTGTGGTAATACGACGCTGCCGCCGCTTTTGTCTGGCCTTCATGTCCTGTCTGCCTTCTTGTCCAGTTTTTCGAGTACGCGATCGACCGATTCCTTGATATCGCGGATGCGGTCTATCAGCTGGTCATGGTCGCGGCGGGAATCCTCCCGGCGCTGATATTCATCCTTGATACGCTCAACGGCTTTTTCGAGGTCCCGAATATCCGACTGCAGTCGGCGTATCCAGATACCGCCGAAGAGCCCAAGACCGCCCAGCAATATCTGATAAATCTGGTCAGGGGTCATTGCGGCTCCTTACCGTAGAGCTGGCGAATGGTATTTAGTTTGTTGCGGATGAGCTGGCACCATTCGCCGTAGGCGTTACTGTGCCCGAGGATGGCCCGGGGGGAGAGTCCGCCTCCGGCGCGGCCGGCATCGCCGGAATTTCCAGCATTTCCGCCGTTGGCTGCTGACAGATATTCACTGCAACCGGGTCCGACGGGATAGCCGAGGTTTTGCCCGTACAGGCACAAAGCCCCGGGACCAATACCAGTCCAGCCAGGACCATCTTTACGTGCAAGTTCATCAGTTTTTTCCCTCAGTTTTTGCTGTGCAATCGTCAATGCCTTTCCTTTGGCCAGCAGCTCCCCGGACAATTTGTCCGCCTGCTGGCGGTAGTGCTCGGCGAGATTCACCTGAGCCTGCAGTTGCGACTGGTTTTGTCTGGCCTTATCGGCATCTGTTTTTTCACGCTCAATTTTGTAATTGTCGAAGGCTTTCTGAACGGTCGCTGTAGCGTTGTTCGCTGTCTGAACGTCGTCACGCATCTGGATGGCTGTCACCTGAATCCCGATCCAGATACCGACGAAAAGAATCAGTGCGACAGCAACCAGCCAGGGGAGCAGCGGTTTAACCAGCGCCCAGAGTTTACTGGCCATCGGGGGTGCCTCCGTTAGGTGTGGATGCAGGCTGGTCACGCTTCATGGCCACCAGTTTTGAACCGATGTTATGACCCGCCCAGGCGACTATGTAGGCGGTAAACATCCACTCCTGCAGCTGCAGGCTGTAGCCGTACCAGATGACGATCGCGGACGTGACCAGGAAGGTAAAAAAAGTAATAGTGTCGGAGGTGCTGAGCCGGCCCGACGGGTTAGAAATCAGTTCTTTGAGGGACATAACACCCTCCGGGCTTTCTCGAAAAGCATGGCACGGTCATCGAGACCAACGAGCGCGGGGTTAATTTTGCGGGTGACTTCTACCACGTTGGCCGCATCCGCAGGCGCATTACAGCCATGCTGGTACCAGTACCAGGCGGCAGAACGGGCCGCGTTCACCGGGTCCAGCAACAAGTCGGGATTTTTCAGCAGGTCCAGCCCAAGCGCCTGCCCGCAGGCTCGATAGTTGTTCTTGAGGGTGATCTGAATTAACCCGCGGCCGCGATAGCGCCAGCCGTCACCGGAGGACTCCGGGCCGTTGCCACCCTGGTTGGCATAGACAAAATTGGCGGTCGCTTCCGGCCTGCCGACGAACTGCTGGGCCAGTGCCAGTTCTGACGGCTCAATCTTACGATTTTTGTTGAGATCGAAGTCAGAACGGAAAATCATCGCCAGACGCGCAGCATCACGGTAGTACAGGCTTTCGACGACCCGGGTAAACCGAAGGCTCTCATGCCCCAGCTGTGCGATAAAGCCAGCCTGGCGCAGCGGGGTATTGATATAGAATTCAGCCATTGCCGCATTCAGCGGCTCAAGCCATTGCTGCGCCCGCTGTTGCGTAATGCCGGCGGCTCGCTGGAAGTCGTTGAGATTCATGAACTGACACCACAGAAAGTAAAGGTGGTGTCAGTATCGCGGGAGGGGGATCAGTAAATCAGATTGAGGGGCTTCAGTGGGTTAGTTTTCGAATTTAACAACGAATTGATCTTTGTCCTCACTGTACCATTTGACCGTATAGGAGAAAACGTGGTCTGCCGTTGTCAGATTACAGTGTCTAACCTCATCTATTTTATCGTAACTTACCTGTGCGGCATTGCTAAATTGTTGGCCGTTAAGCAGATCTGTAATGACACTGGCTACTTCTGGTGAGTTACACTCGGGAAGTTCTCCTTTGAAAAAACCCAATAAGGGGGCAAGAAAAGAGAGTAGAAACATCAGAGCATAAGCTGCTACAGGCTTGAGGTTTTTTCCACCCTGGATTCCCTCAGCCTCAGTTAACTCTTCTCCAGAACCGGCTATTTTGTTTCGTTTAAAAAGATACAAAGGTAAAATGATAATAAAGAGTAAAGATACACCAATACCCCATCTAGCCGGGCGAGAAATTTGCTTGGCTTGAGCATCTTTGTAAACAGCGACAGAAATGCCGAAAATAATCAGGGCGATCATAAATTCCATTTTGTAAACCTTTAAAAAAGTGATTGTTGTCTAGTTGATAAACTCTTTTTGCGTTTACTTAGTAATTCCCAGCCAAACCGATCACTGAAACCATAACGAGGACAGAGTAAAGTCATGGCCATCAGTGATGAGGTTCCCTCCTGACGAACTGTATCAAACTCAGCAAGAAATCGTTGATTACGTAGCTCTCGTAATGCAGTTTCACAGCGCGGTAGATAAAGCGGAAAACCACCAAAGTTTTTGAATAGCAGTTGAGCGTTATGGTCGCCGATTGTATCGCGAAGAAGAGCGGCTCGTTGAGCACCTAGAGCGCGAAGACCTTTTCCGATCGGAAAGGTGGTACCACCGAACGCTGAAAGCAGGCGTTCGGTGGCCGGGAAGCCGATAAGGTCAGCTATCTGAATGACTACCGGGGGCAGTAGCTCTGTTACCTGTTGCAGATTCATCGGTTGTCTCCCGTTTTTTACGCCGTTTTGCGTCAATGGCCAGCGCCTGCATCAGTTTGGTCAACTGTTCGGTTGTTAACCATTCGACGCGCTTAACCTGAAACATATGATCGCACATTTTCTCGGCATAATTCCACGGCCGTTTCGCATCTGCAAGCAAAGCTTCAACTTTGCTGAGCATGGTTTTACGTGAACGGGCTACGTTAGGACGTTTTCCATGACGCTCTGACTGGCGCGGAAAACCCTGGTCGTGCATGTATTCACGCACGGCCTGCAGCTCCTCAAGGGAACATTTAGTGGATGATGTTTTGCCGTTGCACAGACGAGCCAGAACGCCCCGATAGGTTGCGTCATCCCATCCCAGGTGAGACTGGCCGGCTTTGATGGCCCCGATAAGGCCGCGTTTTGCTGGAGTGGACATATTACCTCCCGTTGGTTGCCATTACGGCAGGCACTCATAAAAGTGCCTGCAAGAATGACTCACTGAATGGGTTCGAGTTTATTAACCGACACGCCCCCGATTTTCCCGGCAACCCTGACGACCAAGCGGCCATTACGTACATGCCAGGCTTCTGAGGTGGTGACAACTTCTTCTACTTCAGGCATCCCGGGAACGATGTAGTACCGAAACCGGGAGCCCACCGGAAAACGCTGGTTAAAATTACCAGCGGTCATATTACGCAGTAGGCTCTTCATTGTTTCCTCCGGCTTGTGGGCCTAATTCAACAAGTTCGAAATAATCGAGCCCCATTCTCGTTATACGAACCTGAACACCACAGCACTGGCAAGCGTCGGCGGTAAACTCAAGGCCGCGCCCCACTTTTCTTACTGTTCCGGTTGTACCTGTCGGAAGAGATGCCATCATGTTTGATGCAGGTCTGGCGAGTTTCACCCGGGCTTTATCCCATTTATAAAGCTGCTTTGGAGGCTTGATATTCATCACTTAGCTCCTTTTTTACTGGTATACCGCTGCAGGTCAAATTTAATTGTTGCCCTGTAATCAGGAAACAACCCAAGATTCCCATGGCGGTAAACTTCTCCGCTATTTTCTGCAATATTGAAGTAACGCTGAACTGCATCCCTGTTCATCCCTAACATCTGGCAGGCATCACGAACCGTAAGGCGTCCTCTTAGTCTGGTTTCATCAATGATTTGCTTTATAAAGCTATCGCGTTTTTCCCGGGTTATATTCCCCATAAAACACCTCATTAATCATTTCTGTAAAACGATGTTAAATATAAACAGAAGCAAAAATGAAAGAAGGATGGTCACAATGTCAGTCCAGAAGAGACGGCGTTCCTTCGCATTTCTGAACCGTGATGCTTCCTCCATCAGTTTCAGCTTTTCTGATTTATCAGACTTTCGAACTGAGCTCATGCCAGCGCTCCATAAACAGCTTTCTTGCTTGGCGGGGCAGAAGAGGATTAATCGTAAATTCATTCGTCGGCTGAATCCCCCGAAGAATGGCCCATTCAGTGTCATCATCAATAAATAAATCCCGCCGCTCAGTAGCCAGCATAATGAGATCGGCCTGTTTGACCTCCGGGCTGATAGTTTCAGGCGTGCCAAACTTCTGGCTAATTAAACCTTCAACCCATTTTTCAATGCCACGATAATCCGGTAGCAGTGCTTTTAGCGGCGCCGCAATGTCATTGCAGTAAGCCTCACTGGCATCATGCAGAAGCGCCTCAAGTGCAAACTCTGCCGGTACAAGATAACTGGCGAGTACGCAATGCTGGGCAACGCTATAGTACTCATCCAGATGTCCCGTAAAGCGGCATAGATTTGAAAGCGCCAGGGCGATATCTTCGATATACACAATATCAGGACCAGAATTACAAAAATAAAAGTGCTGACCTGACCCGGTGGTAATAAAATGGTTTGCAGTATTCATGCTAATCTCCAGCGTTTTTTGTGACGTTCTACGGCCTGTTTCATTGCGGTTTTATCGGCCGGTTTACGGATTGACTGCCCGCTATGGGTATAAAACTGAAATCGGGTCTTGCCTGGGTATTTCGGATATTCGATAACAACGGAATTATTATTAAGGTGATAAACGCGTCTGTCGCCCATCTCCTGGATCTCACAACCGGAGACGCAAAGATAATCAGCCATGGCTTTCTCCTGTCAGATTCAGCGCTATTTCAGCGTCGTAAAATTCCGATTCAACAATTTCTATTACGCCGGAGCCTTTAGAGGGAGTGGTGGAGGTTTTGAAATAAATGACATCCCCGACCCGAAAATGGGTGATACCACACAGGATCAACATCCCCCATTCAAGGCCCAGCGCTTTCCAGTAAGGCTCCCTTGAAATTCTTTCTGTGGGACGCCCCTCATCCCATGCGTCCAGCAGCTGCAGATGTTCCGCGCGGCGCTCACGGGGAATGCGGCTCTTACCTCGAGGTTCTCGGGTGTAACCATTCTGCGAACGGGAAAGCGTCCATAAACTACTATGGCCAATCAGTGGCGCAGCATCGAATGACAGACCGTGAAAGCGGAAGTCTGTAGCATCACCGCAAAATACCGGTTTGCCGCCGAATTTTTTAGCAAACTCGAGTGCTTTCTCTTTCAGCTCTGCACGTTGATGAATTTCATTGTCCCACGCATCAAGAGCAGCTTTTTGAGTCGTTTTATAAAATCCCATTTAAGCCACCTTAAACATCGTCAATAACAATTCCCAGGCTTTTAACCCGTAAAAAATGCAATAACCCCAGAAGACAATGCAAAAACTAACGATTATCAACCAGGTTATTGCACGCAGGTGAGAACACGCCATCACACGTTCAAAAACACTGTCTAAAGATATTTTCATGATTGATATCCTGTATTCAGGCGTAAGCATCCCCTGACGCATTACGCCATTTAAAAAGCACTTATTATTTAATTAACTTTGACGAGTAAGTGAGTTCACGTTTGCAAGCCATGGCTCTACGTTAATTTCCACAATTGTCACTGACTTCAAATCCATAGCAGCAGCGACAGTTCTTACCGCCCGGCGCTCTTTTTCATCTGGACGCTGATGCCAGAAGGCAGTACCTGATTTATATTTACGGTTAAATTCTTTCGCGTTCATATCACACCGCCGCCATATCCAGGGCAATAGGCCGGTATTGGTCAGTATCACCAATACGTTCATAAATACGGATATAGGCACTTGTTGCCACAATCTGGACTGATTCCCCGATTGCAGTCATGGCACTGTGCCAGCGCGGATCATCAATCTCATAACGCCGAAGGGCCAGAACTGCCCCCGTAGAGACCTCACCTGATTTGTCAGTTGAGAAAGCCCGGTTAATCAGGATCTGCAACTCTGGTCGCGCACCTTCAGTCCAGTCGGCCAGGCACTGATCGATAAGCTCTTTGGCAGCCTGCAGGCGCTCATCAAAGGCAAGACGGTCAGCCATAGCTCGCTGAATTTTATAGCGACCATCAAACGTGAAAAGTGTGACGTTACCTTTCTTCCCCCCCAGTTTCACATCGTATTCATTTGCTGACAGGTCAACGAATGCCGCTATATCCGCAAAGGAATTATTTTTAAACTCCTTCATCAGTTTATTGAGCTCAATCGCCTTAGTCACGATCTCGCCGACCAGAGCATCACGAGCAAGGTCGATGGGTTTCAGCAGTTTTACCGGGATTAACGCACCTTTGGCATCCATCCAGTATTCAGCCGGAACAGTCGCTGCAGTAAATTGTGTTTCTTTCTTATCCATGATGGACCTCATTTAAATGTTGTAAAAATTTAGCGATTTCAGCACTGGCAGTCGCCAGTATTAACGGTGCAATAATGTTTGAAACATCTTTAACTAAACAGGAATCCTTTTTCTCTGCTGATATAATCGCGGATATATTCAGGTTTTCGTTACTTTCAGTGATCGTAATAACTATCTCAGCCACACTACCTCCAGATAACATGCATCCCGCGCCAGATAAGCATTTTGACCTGTGAGCTTTTACCGTCCTTACGTTCAGTAATCTCGACTTCCTTGCCGCGCCACGACTCAAACGGGCGGTCAACTTCGACGATAGGGCGACGGAACCGGGTGTTAATGTCCAGTACCTGCAGGCCGCCACGCATGAGGCGGTTAATCGGGGCCATCATTTTTGGATCGTTAATTGGTAAACGGCACATAGCAACTCCTGACCATGGGTTAGTGAATGTTGTTTTTATCTGCCGGTGATGGCGATATATTTTCAACCTTTGCGAATATCCTTGCGACCAGACCGTGAATAAATCCCCCCAGCGACATATGAATTCTTTTAGCGGTATTCCTTACCAGTTCAGAATCATCATCATTCCTGACCATTCGGGTCCGAACCTGAACCCCTTTACCTCTACGTGAGACCGAAATTTCAATAATGGCCATGCAGCCCCCTAATTAATGAGCATTTCAGCAAACTTACGCACCGCACCAGCACTGACAGCATTACCACTGATTTCACTATGACGACTGACACCGCGGACCAGCTTGAACAACCGGCGGGCATTGCCATGGCTGGCTTTAAACAGTGCCTCGCTGACGTCCTGGCTACCAGCACCAGGCAGCATACTGACCGCAATATCAGTGATATCGCTCTGCGGCAGGGAATCACCGATACAGAGAGCGAAGCCTACGCGGCTATACAATTGTTGATACTCACCTCGCTTACCTTTGAGGTTGATGATGAGCCGAGGCATTCCAGCAAGTACCAGGCCAATACCCGACTTGTCATGGATCCGACGTAAGGTTTCCAGCGCACGGTATGGCAGGTTTTCAGCCTCATCGACCATCAGAAGACGACCTGAATCACGCAGAGCCGCGATACAGGCTTCGCTGAGTTCATGCATATTCCCGCGCTTACTAATCCCCAGCAGGCCGCAGAGCTCTTCCAGAACCACACGAGCCGTATACCCCGGGTCAGCCTCAATGAGTAAAGCATCACGATGTTGGGCGGCGTACTCACGCAAAATCATCGTCTTACCAAGACCCGCAGCGCCATAAATAACATTGAGATCGCCATCAAGATGCGCATATCTGATGACGTCCATTCCCTTGCGAGACGTGACCGTAGGGACAAAACGAGCTGTAATTTTCTGCGATTTTTCCTTTTCCACTTCGCGGTTAATAAAGCTACGTGCCAGGGCATCAATTGCAGGAACATCACCGGCATATTTACCCTGCAGGTATTGATTAATAACCGCTGTGCTTTTGCCAATGGCCCTGGCTACCTGTGTCTGGCTGTAGCCTTTGCGGGTCATAAGGTCATTCAGTTCAACATGTATGCTCATAAACTCTCCTTACCGGCTATTGCCGATTTTTTTCATATATTCGTCGCGGTCAGTTTCAAGGAAGAAATACGGCTCTTCTTCTTTCTCAACGGTATATTCAGCAGGGATAAAGCTCCCCAGGTCATCAAATCGCTGCCCCGGCAGAACGGAGCGGCCTTCGGCTTCAATCTCCAGGACTTTCTCTTCAACGCGTTTCATTCGGCGCTGACGGCGTTTCTCAACGGCTACATCCATTGCACTGACCGGAATCGCTGCACGTTTATTGCCATTCCAGATGGCGGTACAGACATAAGAGCCATCCATCCGGCGAACAATGACGGATTGCGGGTCATGGATATCAAAGGCCACGCGCACGTCTTCGCTGTCGACCTGGATCAATTCTTCTGAGAAATAATCGTTATTGAACAGACGTAACCAGCCACGCTGCGCGGTACGGACCATTTCAGGCATGAACGCTTCACGCAACTCAACGTCGGTCAGATATTCCGTCTCATCACCTTCCGCCTCAAGAACGGCGCGGCGATACGCTGCCGGCGTCATATGCTTACCATTACGCTTAGGCAGTTCCCGGTGCTCATGTGTGTTGTTGTAGACGTCCACTTCCTCAGCGATGGCGTCAAGCAGCTGCTGCCAGGAGGGAAGTTTCCCCAAAGCTGTACGCTGTACCGGTGTTAGTTCGCGGCCATTCTCCTGCGCCTTTACAGCTGACTGAATAGCTCGTGCTGTAATACGTGCGTGCTCCCGGTCAGCGCTGTCACCACTAAAGGTGTCAAACTGCATGGCAACACGGCGCGGTATACCCTTGTTCAGTCGCTCGATGATCCCGCGAGACTGAGGACGGCCCGGAATACTGGTCGGGTGCTCAATACCCAGTCGACTGAAAATACCCGTCACATCAGCATCAAGTGTTTTGTTGGTTTCACCACCACCATTATCCGAGTAAACAAACAGCGGCTTTCCGAAGTGGCGCATGGCGTACCGGTAGGCATCAGCCACTGCGATAACGCTTTCAGATAAAGCCAGGCTCCAGCCGACGACAAAACGTGTCCGGCCATCAATAATCAGCGTCAGTTCAGGCGTGAACGGGCGACCATGATCGGGATGTGCGACCTTCATTTCCAGTGACTTACCATCCGCAATCCAGCAGCCATTAACTGGCATCAGAGACCAGTCACGCTTCTGGAAGCACTCATAAGCCAGCGCAGCAGAACCACTGACACGGCCCCGTGCTTTCTCACGGCGGGGCAGTTTTTCCATAGCCCGGCGAACTGCATCATAGGAAGGGCACGCCTCAATCATTGCTGGCTGGCCAGCATAGAGAGCAGTCCATTCAGCTTTGAAATCCCGATATGCCTCGGTAAGACTCGGCCCTTTACGGTTACGCCAGTGAGCAAGGAAATCAGGTAACCATTTAATCTGCTCAGGTTTCTTTGCTTTAAGATGTCCGGGTGCCAGCATGGCCATACGTTCGATACCGGGTTTTGTTGACTCAAAGACGCTCACCCACTCCTGCAGACTACGGGTACCGACTCCGGCGCGGCTGTTGCCTTTACGCGCATTAGCAAGATCTGCCGCTTTCATCAGGTGCTCGGGGAGCGAGCCTTTTCGTGATCCCATGGAGACGAAATTAACTGCCGCTGTGCGTGACATTCCAGCATCCCTAAGCTTTTCTACTTCCATGGCCAACACCGCGCGGGCATCTGCGATTTGCTTTTGCTTTACTGTCAGTGAGTTCACTTCACGCTCAAGCAACGCAGGGCATTGACGAATAAGCGTAATTTCCCTGCGTGGTTTCAGGCCCTTGATTTCACTTGAACGATCGACTGTTACCGTCGTTTTAGTCGCTAATACCGATTGATATATTTTTTCCCTAAGAGCGCGCTGGGCCTCGTCAGGCAAGCTGTCAATTGAATACTCGTTACCACCTCCACGACCCGCTCTTGCACGCGAATCCCAACCATGGTTTTTGGCCCTAGCAACGATCCCAGGTCTGGTTTCAGGTAATCCAGGAAGCCGAAAATCAGCTAATTCCTGAGCGGTATAATGCGTTTTCAGGTTAATCTGGTTCATATGCTTAATTCCATTCACCTGAAAATGCTTTATGATAACGAGTGGGCCATATCTCATCGGGAGAGATCCCGATAGCATCAGCGATGATTTTTTGGCCTTTTGGCCATGGGCGATCTAGAGCGTTCTTCAAGGCCCCAGCGCTTTTGTAACCATGATGCAGGGACAGACGACGCAACGACCATCCTTGCTTATGAAGAGCTGCAACGATATCGGCCCTATGCCAGTCAGATTCTTTCTGGCTTTTTTTTGCGCTCTCTAATGTACTCATTGGTTAATCTCCGTGATTCAACTCATAAGTACAATATGATCAAAAACGAGTTATATCAACCCGAAAACAATCTTATTTTTCTGTTTTCAGGTTGATTTTGAATCGGTGAAGCCTATAAGACGACTTCAATGCATTAAAAACAAGTACTTAAAAGCAACATGAAAAACTCGAAAACAAACCATAGGAATTTGCGTGATATGTCAGATGAACCTGAAAACAACCTGAAGAGTGAAATTGGTAAGCGTATAAGAGCTCAGAGAGAAGGTTTGAAACTGTCTAGGCAGTTCGTGGCCGAGCAGCTAGGAGTAGCGTTATCAACCTTACAAGCATGGGAAAACGAGGATAGAGAACCAAGCGCAACACATATCTTGAAGCTATCTGAATGCTTAAAGGTATCTGTTGAATGGCTGATTACTGGCGATGAAAAGACCGAGTCCTTACAGCTTCCAGCCTCAATAAGCAGCTCAACAGCTGTTGATGTGCAAGGGAATCACGTAGATCTGGAAGAATTTGTTTTTGTTCCCCGCTATAACGTGTCGGCCTCAGCTGGTTATGGAGCATGGAACGATGATGAAAGTCCAATGTTTACAGTAAGTTTTCGCCGCTATTGGGTCATAAACCACCTGAAAGCTGATCCGCGAAAGCTTTCTGTCATTAGCGTAGTCGGTGATTCCATGATGGGTGTCCTGAACGACAAAGATATTATTCTCGTTAACCATGATGATAGAGACCCAAGAGAAGGTATTTATGTTATTCGCCTGGATAGCCAGTTACTGGTGAAACGCGTCCAGCGCTTGCCTGGCTCTCAGTTGCGCATAAGCAGCACTAACCCAGCGTTTGAGCCGTTCATAATCGATCTGGATAACATACCTAGCGATTTCGATGTTGTAGGAAAGGTTGTGTGGTATGGAAGGGTGATTTAAACGCGATTAAAACACTATTAATAACTAACACTAACAATCTGTAATAGTGCAAAACTCATCGCATAAATCATAACAAAATCTCATTTTCCGACCAGCCGTGCAGATACGGCTTGTCCGGCCCAAAGCCTTGTCCCGTAAGGCTTCGCGTGTTTTTCTCGGCAGTGATCCACGCATGCAGAAACGATCACCTCCCCACAGGAGAGCTTTATCAAAGCTGAGAATAACGGCAAAAACATCTGCATGGTGTTCGCTCATAACGACGATATGGCCATCGGCGCCATCCAGGCCATTAAAGAAGCTGGCCTGAAGCCGGGCAAAGATATTCTGACCGGCTCCATCGACGGCGTGCCGGATATCTATAAAGCGATGATCGCCGGAGAAGCCAACGCCAGCGTCGAGCTGACGCCAAATATGGCCGGCCCGGCGTTTGATGCGCTGGAGAAATACAAAAAAGACGGCACCCTGCCGGAGAAGCTGACCATTACCAAATCGACGCTGTACCTGCCGGATACGGCGAAAGAAGAGTTAGAGAAGAAGAAAAATATGGGCTACTGAGTGGGGAGCCCCTCATTCCATCCCTCCCCCCGGTGGGAGAGGGTAAAAAGCAGCGTTCCAGAAACCCCGGGAAGCCCAGCGCGACCCGGGGTAACCTGACATCATTTGAAGGTGACATCGATTATGAGCGCCGAGGCACACCAGGAGATCCTTCGCACCGAAGGACTTAGTAAATTCTTCCCCGGCGTTAAGGCGCTGGATAACGTCAACTTTAGCCTGCGGCGCGGCGAAATCATGGCCCTGTTGGGCGAAAACGGCGCCGGAAAATCGACGCTGATCAAAGCGCTGACCGGCGTTTACCATGCCGATCGCGGCACTATCTGGCTGGAAGGCCAGGCTATTTCGCCCAAAAATACCGCCCATGCCCAGCAGCTGGGGATCGGCACCGTCTACCAGGAAGTGAACCTGCTGCCCAATATGTCGGTGGCGGATAACCTGTTCATCGGCCGTGAGCCGCGGCGGTTTGGTCTGCTGCGACGTAAAGAGATGGAGGCCAGGGCGACGGCGCTGATGGCCTCCTACGGCTTTTCCCTCGACGTGCGCGAGCCGCTGAACCGCTTTTCGGTGGCGATGCAGCAGATCGTCGCTATCTGTCGGGCCATCGACCTGTCGGCCAAGGTGCTGATTCTCGACGAGCCCACCGCCAGCCTCGATACCCAGGAGGTGGAGATGCTGTTCACCCTGATGCGCCAGCTCAGGGATAACGGCGTCAGCCTGATCTTCGTCACCCATTTTCTCGACCAGGTCTATGCGGTCAGCGACCGCATCACCGTGCTGCGTAACGGCACATTTGTGGGCTGCCGTGAGACCCGCGAGCTGCCGCAGATTGAGCTGGTGAAAATGATGCTGGGTCGCGAACTGGACCACAATGCCCTGCAGCGGGCGGGCCGTACCCTGCTGAGCGATAAACCGGTAGCGGCGTTTGAAGGCTACGGTAAAAAAGGAACCATCGCCCCGTTCGACCTGCAGGTCCGCCCGGGAGAAATTGTAGGCCTCGCCGGCCTGCTGGGTTCCGGACGCACGGAAACCGCCGAGGTGATCTTCGGCATTAAAACGGCGGACAGCGGGAAGGCGTGGATCAAAGGCAAACCTCAGACCCTGCGCTCCCCGCATCAGGCTTCCTGCCTCGGGATCGGCTTCTGTCCTGAAGATCGCAAAACCGACGGCATTATCGCCGCCGCTTCGGTGCGGGAAAATATCGTTCTGGCCCTGCAGGCGCAGCGCGGCTGGCTGCGGCCGATCCCCCGGCGTGAACAGAACGAGATCGCCGAGCGCTTTATTCGCCAGCTGGGGATCCGTACCCCGAGCGCCGAGCAGCCGATCGAGTTTCTCTCCGGCGGCAATCAGCAGAAGGTGCTGCTCTCCCGCTGGCTGCTGACCAAACCGCAGTTCCTGATCCTCGATGAGCCGACCCGCGGCATCGACGTCGGCGCCCATGCGGAAATTATTCGCCTGATTGAAACCCTCTGCGCCGATGGCCTAGCGCTGCTGGTTATCTCTTCTGAACTGGAGGAGCTGGTGGGTTACGCCGATCTGGTCATTATCCTGCGCGATCGCCGACAGGTGGCGGAGATCCCGCTCGCCGAGCTCTCTGTTCCGGCGATCATGAACGCTATTGCGGCATAAGGAGTAACCCATGATGCCTCGATCTCTTTCGCAAACCGGCCCGGAGAAGCGACGCTTCACCTGGCCGAAGGGCACCCCGCAGATTATTGCCCTGCTGCTGGTTCTGCTGGTAGACAGCCTGGTGGCGCCCCATTTTTATCAGGTGGTGCTCCAGGATGGCCGCCTGTTTGGCAGCCCGATCGATATTCTCAACCGCGCCGCGCCGGTGGCGCTGCTGGCGATTGGCATGACGCTGGTGATCGCCACCGGCGGCATCGACCTGTCGGTAGGGGCGGTGATGGCGATTGCCGGCGCGACGGCCGCCTCGATGACCGTCGCCGGGCACAGCCTGCCGGTGGTGCTGTTGGCCGCGCTGGCCGCGGGCGCGCTGGCCGGATTGTGGAACGGCATCCTCGTGGCGGTCCTTAAGATCCAGCCCTTTGTGGCGACGCTGATCCTGATGGTGGCCGGGCGCGGGGTGGCGCAGTTGATCACCGCCGGGCAGATCGTCACCTTTGATTCCCCGGCCCTGGCGTGGCTCGGCAGCGGATCGTTTCTGCTGTTTCCGACGCCGGTGATCGTCGCCGCCGCTACGCTGCTGCTGTTCTGGCTGTTTACCCGTAAAACGGCGCTGGGCATGTTTATTGAGGCGGTAGGGATCAACATCCGCGCGGCGAAAAACGCCGGCGTCAATACCCGCATCGTGGTGATGCTGGCCTATGTCCTGAGCGGCGTCTGCGCGGCGATCGCCGGGATCATCGTGGCGGCGGACATCCGCGGCGCGGATGCCAATAACGCCGGGCTATGGCTTGAGCTGGACGCCATTCTGGCGGTGGTCATCGGCGGCGCCTCGCTGATGGGCGGGCGCTTTAACCTGCTGCTCTCGGTGGTGGGGGCGCTGATTATCCAGGGAATGAACACCGGGATTTTGCTCTCCGGCTTCCCGCCGGAGCTCAACCAGGTGGTGAAAGCGGTGGTGGTGCTGTGCGTACTGATTGTCCAGTCGCCGCGCTTTATCGGTTTACTGAAAGGGGTACGCGGCCATGATAAAACGTAATTTACCATTGATGATCACCCTTGCGGTGTTTGTGCTGGGCTACCTCTACTGCCTGACCCAGTTCCCCGGTTTTGCCTCAACGCGGGTGATCTGCAATATCCTGACGGATAATGCCTTCCTCGGGATCATCGCCGTGGGCATGACCTTTGTGATCCTCTCCGGCGGGATCGATCTGTCGGTGGGGTCGGTGATCGCCTTTACCGGCGTCTTCCTCGCCAAAGCGATTGGCTTTTGGGGAATTTCGCCGCTGGTGGCCTTTCCGCTGGTGCTGGTGATGGGCTGCGCCTTCGGCGCGTTTATGGGGCTGCTGATTGACGCCCTGAAGATCCCGGCCTTTATCATCACCCTCGCCGGCATGTTCTTCCTGCGCGGCGTGAGCTATCTGGTGTCAGAGGAGTCGATTCCGATTAACCACCCAGTGTACGACACCCTGTCCGGGCTGGCATGGACCATTCCCGGCGGCGGTCGTCTCAGCGCCATGGGACTGCTGATGCTGCTGGTGGTGGTGGCCGGTATTTTTGTCGCCCATCGCACCCGCTTTGGCAACCAGGTGTATGCCATCGGCGGCAACGCCATGTCGGCGAATCTGATGGGGATCTCGACTCGCAGCGCCACGATCCGTATCTATATGCTCTCCACCGGACTGGCGACACTGGCCGGGATTGTCTTTTCCATTTATACCCAGGCGGGCTATGCGCTGGCGGGCGTCGGCGTCGAGCTGGATGCGATTGCCTCGGTGGTGATCGGCGGTACGCTGCTAAGCGGTGGCGTCGGTACCGTGCTGGGAACGCTGTTCGGGGTGGCGATCCAGGGGCTGATTCAGACCTACATCAACTTCGACGGCACCCTCAGCTCATGGTGGACGAAAATCGCCATCGGCATTTTGCTGTTTATCTTTATCGCGCTGCAGCGTGGTCTGACCGTGCTGTGGGAAAATCGGCAAAATGCGGCGGTGACGCGGGTGAGCGGGGCGGGGAGTCGCTAAGAAATGCTCCTCCCGCAGGCGCGGGAGGAGCGGGCAGGGCGCTTAGGCGTCCGGGAACGCTTTAATAAAGTTCTCGACGTCTTCTACCATGTGGTTGTTGCCGACGAAGAAGGAGCGACGCTGATGCAGGCTTTCCGGGATAATATCCAGAATACGCTCTTTACCGTCGCTGGCCTTACCGCCCGCCTGTTCGGCGAGGAAGGCCATCGGGTTGCATTCATACAGCAGGCGCAGCTTGCCTTCCGGGTGGCTGGCGGTGCTCGGATAGAGATAGATGCCGCCTTTCAGCAGGTTGCGGTGGAAGTCCGCCACCAGCGAGCCGATATAGCGTGAGGTATAAGGACGCTGAGTCGCTTTGTCCTCTTCCTGACAGTACTTAATGTACTTCTTCACGCCCTGCGGGAATTTGATGTAGTTGCCTTCGTTGATGGAGTAGGTATTGCCCTTCTCCGGGAAGCGCATGCGCTCCTGGCATAGACAGAAGACGCCAAGGGACGGGTCGTAGGTGAAGGCGTGAACGCCGCAGCCGGTGGTATACACCAGCATCGTCGACGATCCGTAGACCACATAGCCCGCGGCCACCTGCTTGTTGCCCGGCTGCAGGAAGTCTTCTTCTGTCACCGGCGTGCCGACAGGCGTCACGCGGCGGTAGATAGAGAAGATCGTACCGACAGAGACGTTAACGTCGATGTTAGAGGAGCCATCCAGAGGGTCCATCAGCACCACGTATTTGGCGTGTTCACACCCTTCGAAGACGACAATCTCATCTTCTTCTTCAGAGGCGATCCCGGCAACAATATCGCGTGCTCGCAGTGCGGCTTTTAATTTTTCATTAGCGAACAGATCGAGTTTTTGCTGAACCTCGCCCTGAACGTTTTCAGCACCGCTGGCACCCAGGATATCGACCAGACCGGCCTTGTTGATATCGCGGTGGATGATCTTGGCGCCCAACTTTATTGCTGACAACAAAGCAGTCAGCTCACCGGTGGCGTGGGAGAACTCGTGCTGCTTTTCAACAATAAACTCACCTAACGTTTTCATAACTCGTTCCCTGCATTTTTATGTTGAGTAAAACGAACGCAACAATCTTAACAAAGAATCAAAAAAGTGCGCACAGGTGAATCGCGCCAGCAAAATACAGATTCGCCTGAAATGCATTTCGCCAGGGCCCGGGATATGGGTAAAATGTGCCCCGGATAAGAAAAGGAAATGACGAATGCGCATTCATATTTTAGGAATCTGTGGCACGTTTATGGGGGGGCTGGCCATGCTGGCGCGCTCCCTCGGTCATGAGGTAACGGGGTCGGATGCTAACGTCTATCCGCCGATGAGCACCCTGCTGGAAAACCAGGGGATTGATTTAATTCAGGGCTATGACCCCAGCCAGCTGGAGCCCCGGCCGGACCTGGTGATCATCGGTAACGCCATGACTCGCGGCAACCCGTGCGTTGAAGCGGTGCTGGAAAATAATATTCCCTATATGTCCGGCCCGCAGTGGCTGCACGACTTCGTGCTGCGCGATCGCTGGGTGCTGGCCGTCGCCGGGACCCACGGCAAAACCACCACTGCCGGCATGGCGACCTGGATCCTTGAAGCCTGCGGCTATAAACCGGGGTTCGTGATTGGCGGCGTTCCGGGCAATTTCGACGTCTCCGCGCGCCTGGGCGACAGCCCGTTCTTCGTCATTGAAGCCGACGAATATGACTGCGCCTTCTTCGACAAGCGCTCCAAGTTTGTTCACTACTGCCCGCGGACGCTGATCCTCAACAACCTTGAGTTCGACCACGCGGACATCTTTGATGACCTGAAGGCGATTCAGAAACAGTTCCACCATCTGGTGCGCATCGTGCCGGGCAAAGGCAAAATTATCCTGCCGGAGAACGACATCAACCTGAAGCAGGTGATGGCGATGGGCTGCTGGAGCGAGCAGGAGCTGGTGGGCGAGCAGGGCCACTGGCAGGCGAAAAAACTGAACGCCGACGCCTCGCAGTGGGAAGTCTTACTCGACGGCGAAAAGGTCGGCGAAGTGAAGTGGGCGCTGGTCGGCGAGCATAATATGCATAACGGCCTGATGGCGATTGCCGCGGCGCGTCACGTCGGCGTGCTGCCGGCGGATGCCGCGAACGCGCTGGGCAGCTTTATCAACGCCCGCCGTCGCCTGGAGCTGCGGGGCGAAGCCAACGGCGTCACCGTGTATGACGATTTCGCCCATCATCCGACGGCAATCCTCGCCACGCTGCAGGCGCTGCGCGGTAAAGTAGGCGGTACCGCGCGCATTCTCGCCGTGCTGGAGCCGCGCTCTAACACCATGAAAATGGGCGTCTGCAAGGACGATCTGGCGCCGTCTCTCGGCCGCGCCGATGAAGTGTTCCTCCTGCAGCCGCAGCATATTCCGTGGCAGGTGGCGGAAGTGGCGGAAGCCTGCGTCCAGCCGGCCCACTGGAGCGCCGACGTCGATACCCTGGCGGAGATGGTGGTCAAAACCGCCCACCCGGGCGACCATATCCTGGTGATGAGCAACGGCGGCTTCGGCGGTATTCATCAGAAGCTGCTGGATAAGCTGGCGCAAAAAGCGGCCGCGGCTGAATAAGCGCGTACGCCTCCGGTAACTGCCCTCCGCGTGAGGGCAGTTTTATTTTAGCTACCAGGAATTGTGTGATGCTGACCTGCGAAAGCGTACGTTCTACCGACTCGCCCCATTTCGCCATGCTGGACGCGCTTTACGCGCGCGCCTTTCCGTGGCACGAGCAGCGCGAAAGCGAGGCCAAACGTCAGGCGCTGAGCCACCCGCGCTACGCGCTGGAAGCATGGTTCGATGAAGGCGTCTTTGTCGGCCTCAGCGGCTGCTGGCAGTTTGCCGGCTACGGTTATATCGAACATCTGGCGATTGACGACACGCTGCGCTCCCGCGGCTATGGTAAACAGCTGCTGGCGCAGATCCTGACGCGCGCCCCGCTGACCATTCTGGAAATCGATCCGCTAACCACGGCCATCGCCCATAAACGGCTGCGCTTTTATCAGTCGATGGGGTTCCATGCTAATCCCTGGGCGCATCATCACCCGAGCTATCATCAGGGCATTGCGGATCATGAGCTGCTGGTGCTGAGCTACCCGCAGCCGATCGATGAGCGGCAGTATCAGCAGTTTGCCCGGGATCTCGGGCACGAGGTGATGGGGCGGGAGTAGCCCGGCTCGGCGTACCGCTCCGGGCATTCGACTGGCGGCGCTGTTACTCTTTGGCGATCGGCGTCTCGTTCTCCGCGACTTTGTTATCGCCCTGAATCTTAGCGATTTTCTGCTCAACGGCGGCTACCTGGGCGCTGTCGTGCAGCAGGGTGTAGGTTAGATCAAACTGCGCGCTGGCGCCCGGCTGCAGCTGCTTCACGCGTTTTTGCTCGCGTTCAATGGTCACCGGATAGGCGTAGCTGGTCCCCGGCTCGATACCGGTGACATAGCCCTGCTTGACGGTATCGGTGTTTTTCCACAGCGTCAGGACCGGCAGCTGACGGGTATCAAATTGAATAGAGGCCCCTTTATCGCCCGCTTTGTTGACCACCGCGGCCAGGGTCTGGTGATTTTCATCGGCCAGCGGCTGAATATTAAATACCATCTCGTCAAAATCTTTGGTCGGTCCCTGATAGGTCTGCCAGGTTTTTAACCCGCTCTTCGCGTAATCATTGAACGGGCTGATGCTGGACATCGGGGCGAGGAAGCGCGCGCCTTCTTCGAGGATCGGGGTGCCGAAGTTGCTGTGGTAGATGATCTGATAATCATGCGGATAGTCGGCATGGTTGGTTAAGACGTCATGTAAGCTGAAGCTGTTGCTACCCGGCACGTAGCGCAGTTCGGTCAGGGTCTGCAGATCGGCTTTTTTAAAGGTGCTTTCTTTCACCAGCCCGCGGATGCGGATTTCATACGGCGCGCTGTCGGCCACCTCCACCTCCACCAGAGAGGCCGGCGTGTTGCCCGCCTTGCCGTGTAGGGTATAAATTTGCCCGTCCGCGGTCACCGGATGGCCGGTCCATTCATAGCCGCAGCGGACCATCATCTCGTTGAATCCTTCCAGCCAGCCGAGGCCATTGCGGCTTTCCAGGTTGATAAACGCCGGGTTGACGACCTCTTTAACCGGCGAATCCCAGCCCATCCGGCTGCCGAAACCCTCAATACGCAGCAAGTTCATGCCGCGTGTCGGGCTCAAGGTAATGGTCAGGCCGTCTTTACTGTGAATGGTAAGGATTTTGCTGCCTTCCTGCTTACCGCCGTGCAGGACTTTCTGCTCAATGCTGAACGCATGATCTTTCACCTTCAGCTGATCGCTGTTGATCTGCCAGTTTCCTTTATCCATCCCCTCTTCAGCGTTCGTCAGCACCCATGTTTTTGCCGCGGCCGAGCCGGAAACCAGCAGGGCGATCGTCGTCAGAACCAATGTCTTTTTCATTTTTATTCCCTTTTTGCTGAATCGATTGTGTCATTGACGTGTGAAATCTACCGGCATGGGGGTGATTAAAATGTGAAGCGCCTCACCTGGTGAGAAAGTGGCCGTTTTTATGATGTTAAATGAGATGAAAGTCGTATTATTTTGCTGAGTAATACGTATTTATCACCAGGATATGTGATCAATATTGTTTTCAGCTTTAACGATTCAGCTTGGCAGCAAGGCAATAAACAAACGTATCGTCGTGTGGATGAGGGGACTCAGGCGATGCGACGGGAATCCCCCTGCTGGCGCAAGCCTTAGAGCTGGGGTGA
>ERZ1023865.108-NODE-108-length-46008-cov-12.307858_pt1 | contig 46008 bp, 55 predicted proteins | sample MGYA00380389_ERZ1023865 | MGnify/ENA primary metagenome ERZ1023865 (study PRJEB33179, sample SAMN07449008) | human gut metagenome | biome: Human-gut; feature: Human associated habitat; material: Faeces | host: Homo sapiens | place: India: Bhopal | collected... | reverse complement strand
TCATCGGGCATTATCTGAACATAAAACACTATCAGTAAGTTGGAGTCATTACCTCTGAGTTCAACACCACCAAGCACTTGTGATCAATCGGACCGTATGTCTAATCTCGATAATTCTCCTACTTTAACATTCGAAATCACAATGCATGATGGAAAATCAATAGATGCAGCATATATGTGTACATCCATTGGAATATCAAAAAAATCACACAAAGGGCTAAAAGATATTTTTTGCGGACCTAAATATATCTTGCGATGGAATGGTGACGAGTATGATACAGAATAAATATTCAAAAGCATTTACATGCCATTGAGTCCTGAATGGGCCTTTTCAATTGTAGAACCAGGCACTTATAGGTAAGTTAAATTAGTAGTGCCTCCACTGGATTATTCAAATAAAATGAAGATTAAGAACAAAACACTGACTTTACTTCTAATACTCCCTTGTATTTCACATGCTGCACTAAACGACTATTCCAGGATTGAAACTGATTGTCGCAAAATGAATCAAGATATAAATAACTCTGTTGTAATGGGTTGTGTCGACCAGGCATCAGACGCCGCAAAGAAAGACATGAACATTGTTTACCAGAAAATATACAAAATCATTAAAGCGCGTGGAATACCTGACATTACAAGTAAATTCGAGACGGCACAAAAAAACTGGATTGCTTCACGTGAAAATTGGTGGGATGTTCAAGGACTTATAATCGGTTCGCCAATGTACAGCGTATGCCGTATGGACATGAATATTTCAAGAGTGAATGAGTTAAATGACTTACTGGAGCAGATTCAGAATTAATATGTCTGGAGACTAGTTACTTTAACCTAATGATAATTATTAACTCGCAGAGGTCCTTATTAATGCTTCAGATTATCCGCAAAGGCGATAAAACCACTCACGGCGGCTCGGTCCTGACCGCTTCCGAAACGATGAAATTCGGTGGTATCGGTGTTGCCCGTAAAGGCGACAAAGTGTCCTGCCCGGTTCCGGGACATGGCCCTACAACTATCATAGAAGGCAATTCTGATTATCTTGATCATGGTATCCCGGTTGCCTTTCAGGGTCACAAATGTGCCTGTGGTTGCACATTGATCAGTTCATTTGCCGCTGCAAAGGTTGCCTGATTATGCCCGTCTGGCTGGATGCCATCCCTGAAAAGGCTCCTAAGGCAGCGCGTCCCGGCACCGGCCGTTGGCTGCTCTTCCTCGCGTTTGTCATGCTGGGGGGCATAGCGCTCACGCTATGGTGCTGGACGTCAGAGCGAACCGGCTTTGTCTTCTGGTTCACCGCGCTGGGCCTCCCGTTTTGCACCTGGGGGCTTATTTTCGGCTTACGCCGGTTTGCCTACAAAGCCGAACAGGTAGGGGCCGAGTCCCGTAATGTCGAGCGAGAAGCGCTTATTGACAGTGAAATTCTGCGCGGTCAGCGCTGTGCATGGATCCTCGGTACGCACATCCAGGCTCCGGCCGGAAACAAAGCCGATGACCTGCTGAAGGCAATGAAAGTCGCAGCTCCCGTTATCGACTTCTCTTGCCCACGAGGATGTGACAAACCGGTCAGATACGCGGCATTACCAGAATATCAGACAGATTTAACGAAGGCCCTGAAAGCAGTGGTTAATAAACTGACCACGCGTGTAGAGGGGATAGTTAAGCCGCTTCCGCCCGAGCTGCCATGCTGGCTGATGCTGGACTGTGATAACGATCTGTATCCCCTGATTGAAGAGCAGCTTAAAGCCGAGCTCTCACTCAAGACGGGCAGGATTTTTCGTCTGATGGCCGGAAACGGGCTGGGGGCGTTTGATGCCTGGCTGGACAAGCGATGGGACACCCCGGGCGTTCTGGTTGCCATCACGCTGTCGTTACCGGCGTCTCCCCGGGAAGAAGATGCTGATGCTGTATCAATGGTGGTATTGAGCAACCGCAAAGCCAATGCCTGGCCGGATGCGCTCCGCCTCCATCGCCCCGAAAGGGGAACAGAAACAACGCTCACAAAGACGCTCACCCGGGCGCTGCTCTGGTCGAAGACCCTGCCCAATGAACTCAAAGGAAGCTGGATCTCCGGTCCCACATTGACGTCGGGCAGCGGCTGGAATAATGCCTGCGAAGAGAGCGAAGTGGAATTTAGTCTTTCAGAAGACAATTCCAGTATCGATCCCGTGCTGGGATATACCGGCCATGCTGCTCCATGGCTGGCCATCACGCTTGCTAATGCTGACGTTGAACAACGAGGCCCCCAAGTTATCGCCGCACAACCCGACGCTGATAAGGACGACATCTGGATCGCTGTCATCACCAAAGAAGAAGTTCGCAAGGAAACGCCTAAGAATGACTAAGGTAAAAGTCAAAACACTCATCGGCTCTGTTGTCACTGTCGCTTTTTTTATGACGGTCATCGTGGCATTTTTGTTATATGCCTTTCCGGAAAACGTAGCTTCGGCCACGGGATTCGGTCCCTATGACGGCCAGCGCATACTCACATTCTGCGCCATACTGGTTGCCGCGTTGTTTTTACTCGGCTGGCTGACAGAGAAGGCTTTTGACATCGCCGGTAAATCCGGATTGTATTTCCACTGGGGACAGAAAAAGTCTCAGATTACCGCTCCGGTGACGAACACCATCGCCAGTGAAGACGACGACGAACAACCTGTCTTCAGCGAAGAGGCGGTGTCCGAGCACCTGCGGTTTCGCTATGGGCGCCGCTGGCAGCGTAAGGTGCGACTCCTGCTGGTGATGGGTAATCCGGATGACGTCCAGAAAGCGGCCCCGGGCCTGTGTCATGACCTCTGGCAGGAAGGCGACGGCAATGTGCTGATTTATGGCGGTGATGCGCAGTCACTTCCGGATAAGATCTTCCTTTCAAAACTGAAGCGTCTGCGATCTGGCCAGCCGGGTGATGGCATCATTCAGGTGATGAGTACCGCAGCCCTCCCGACGGTTAGCGAAGGGGATGCCTTCTTGCGTTGCCGCCAGAAAGCCGACCACCTGTTAGGCTGGCAGGCGCCTGTCTGGCTGTGGCTGACTGATAAGGCAGCGGGTGCTCAGCAGGACGCGGAAACGGCTGCGACAGGGGTCATCTTCGGGCCGGAAGGCACCGTAAAAGAGGCTGGTAAGGCATTGACTACGCTGTCTCAGCACCTTCAAAAAGCCGGTATGGCGCAGATACTGAGTAATCCGGCGCATGATGGCCTGCTGCAGTTATCCTCCCGCCTGAGACATGAACTAAAAACCAGTCTGACCGTTTTGCTCAGCGGACTGATGCAGGGATCTGCGGCCTGGCGTTTACGCGGTGTCATGTTCAGTCCTGAACCGGCTGTTGCCGGAACGGTGCCGAACACGCGCCTCGACACGCCGACCTGGAAAGCCGTCATTGATGACAGCGATGCCGTCAGAGGCAGGAAACTGGGCTTCAACTGGCTGAAGATGCTGCGGTTAATCCTGCTTTCCCTGATAGTCCTGTGGGGGGCCGGTACACTGCTGTCCCTCGTCGTTAACCGTACCCAGATTTATCAGGCGCAGGAGACGGCCAGGCAGGCAGCGGATACTGCAAAACCACTGGCTGAACGCCTGCACAACCAGCTCGTACTACAGCAAGCCATTGCCCGTCTGCAACATCGCGAAGCGACCGGCGCTCCATGGTACACCCGCTTTGGTCTTAATCAGGACAGCGACACGCTGGCTGCACTCTGGCCGCTGTATGCGAAAAACAACGTACAGCTGATGAGGGATGCCACAGCAGACCATCTCAAGCAGCAGCTGAATGCCTTTGTGCAACTTCCTCCTGCCAGTGATGCCCGTACGCAGGGCACACAGCATACCTGGGACGTGCTCAAAAGTTATCTGATGCTGGCCCGTCCGGACAAAGCAGACGCAAGCTGGCTGGCAAAAAACGTGCTGACGGCCTGGCCGAAACGCCAGAATGTGCCGGATGGCACATGGCAGGACCTGGCACCAAAACTACTGGGTTTTTATGCGCAGAACCTCCCGTCTCATCCGGAATGGAAAATTAAGCCTGACGCTGAATTAATCAGCACGGTCCGTCAGATCCTGCTCAAGCAGATTGGCCAGCGTAACGCTGAGTCCGGGTTGTACCAGGACATGCTTAAGCGCGTGGCCAGCAACTGGCCTGATTTAACGCTTGCCGATATGACCGGCGATACCGATGCCTCAACGGTATTCAGCACTGACGAAGTCGTCCCGGGTATGTTTACGCGCCAGGCCTGGGAAGAGCAGGTACAGGATGCAATTAACGAGGTCGTTAAGACACGACGTGATGAAATCGACTGGGTCCTGACGGATAAAACGCACCAGGCAGGAAGTGATATCTCCCCGGAGGCGCTGAAGGCCCGCCTGACAGAACGGTATTTTACCGATTTTGGTAATGCCTGGCTGAACATGGTCAACAGCATTCAGTGGCAGGAAGCCACGTCTCTTTCTGAAGCAATTGCCCAGCTCAGTCTGATCGGCGATGTCCGTCAGTCTCCGCTTGTGGCCTTAATGAATACGCTGGCCTGGCAGGGAAAAACAGGAGAGAAGGGTGAGGCACTGGCTGATTCGATAGTGGATTCAGCGAAAAAACTGGTTGGTCGGAAAAAATATACCCGACAGTTCATTGAGCAGGCGCAGGGGCCGAAAGGTCCACTGGAGGACGTTTTTGGACCACTGACGGGATTTATGGAAGGTAAAGAGGGCACTGGTAGCAACGGTAACCTCAGTTTCCAGTCCTGGCTGGCCCGCGTTACCCAGGTGCGGCTGAAGCTTCAGCAGGTCACCAGCGCCCCGGATCCGCAAGCGATGTCGCAGATGCTGGCACAGACCGTATTCCAGGGTAAAGCCATCGACCTGACGGACACCCGCGATTACGGCAGTCTGGTTGCGGCAAGCCTGGGGCAGGAGTGGAACGGATTTGGTCAGTCGTTGTTTGTGCAACCGCTGGATCTGGCCTGGCGGCAGGTCCTTGCCCCGGCAGCGGGTAGTCTCAATACCCGCTGGCAATCGACCATTGTCGAACAGTGGAATAAGGCCTTTGCGGGGCGGTATCCGTTTAAGGCCACCGGCAGCGATGCCTCCCTGCCGTTACTGGCTCAGTTCCTGCGTAGCGACTCGGGTCGAATTACTAACTTCCTGAAAACTAATCTTGGCGGGATCCTCCACCAGGAGGGAAATCGCTGGGTCGTTGATCCTTCCGCAAGTCAGGGGATGGTTGTCAGTCCGGATTTCCTCCGGGCGATTAATCAGCTGGCAGAGCTGTCTGATATCGTGTTCTCTCAGGGCGATGCAGGTATTCACTTCGAACTGATGGCGCGTCCTTCAAAGGATGTTGCCAGAGTGCAATTGACCCTCGATGAGCAGAACCTGGACTACTTCAATCAGATGGAAAGCTGGCAAAGCTTCACCTGGCCGGGGAATAGCTACTATCCAGGCGTATCGTTGAGCTGGCGTAGTGTAAACAGTGGTATGCAACTCTACGCCAGTCACCAGGGTAACTGGGGCTTCATTCGCCTGCTGGACAAAGCCCGGCTCACTCCTCTTGATGCCAGCCGGACGCAACTGGTATGGATCACCCCGGATGGCAATCCTCTGAAGTTTGTGATGCGTAGCGAACTCGGCAGTGGTCCTCTTGAATTACTGAAGTTGCAGGGGTTCACGCTGCCCAACGCTATTTTTAATGTTGCCGCTGGCGCAGAAGCGATCCAGTAACGATGGGCGCATTGTTCACCCTTGCCGCTTCTGTCTCCACGGCCATCAGTCAGCAGGAGGAGGGGATCCATGGATTCTGGAACGCGGTCCTGCCGGTGCTGTTCTGGCCCTGCTTTGAGAACAGTGAATGGGGCAAGCAGGGAAACCTGTGAGACCCGAACCCAGACGTGTCGGAAAGCATCAACGCCTCATCCACCCTGACAAGCCTGTGCAGATTTTTGTCGGCGCCCGGGCCGGTTCCGCGCTCAGGCAGGTACCGCGAGCGCCGGAAGCCAGTACATCAGGGGACAGTCCCTCCACACCCCATCGGAGCCTGCGCCCCATGTCAGAAAAGCCCACTGGCAAAGCGACTGGAAGGGCAAACCTACTCAGGGGGAGGAGAAAAGTATGCTGCTGAAATGGAAGCCACCGCAAATCGTCAATGGTAAGGACGACGATTCTCTGGAAGCGACCATGAGGTTTATGAAAGAGACTAACAAACGGGAAAAAGAATGAGTTCACCGGAAGATCTGTTAACCGCCTGCGCCGCCAGCCAGGAAGAAAGGCAGCGCCTCACCTCCCGGGCAAATGATGCCCTGTCGCTCTGGGATAACTGGCTGCATCCGTTCACCTCCGGGTCTGAAACCGGGGACGATCCCGCATACGATGATAATTTTCAGCTGATGCGTGAAGAGATCAATAAGCTTTCAGGTACCGATTCAGCATTGTTGTGCGAACTGGCCCGGAAGTGTCTTTGCGAATGCGCCAAAGACATTCGTGTCGTGACCTGGTACGTGCAGACCCGACTCAGCCGCGACGGTGAAAAAGGGTTGGCCGAAGGTTTACTACTGCTTGTCGCGATGCTGACTCGCTACGGGCAGGCATGTCATCCCCAGCGTCCCGTAGCCCGTAAAGCTGCGCTGGAGTGGCTGAACAGTGCAAAAGTGATTGATGCACTGCTGTTATGGCCTGAGGTAGACCGCAATGATGCTGGTCTGACGGCTGGCGCTATAAGCCTGCTTGCATCCACAGTGGCAGACTGGCCGGAAGCCGAGAAACCGTCTTTTGCAGGCCTTTGTACCGCTCTTGAAAACCGCCTGGCACGTTCGGGTGGCATGGAAGTGCTGGTCCCCCAGAACAGCAGTGCTCAGGAGCAGGGGCATGAACCAGCCCATTCGGATTCACCGCAACTGTCAGCCGTGAAATCTGGCCGCGATTTACTCGACAAGGCAAAGTTACTTTCCCGCTGGCTGAGCGAACAATCTCAGGGTTGGCTGGCTTCTCACCGGCTGATTAAGACCGTGCGGTGGGATACAGTCGATCAGATCCCCCCTCTCGACAGTAGCGGCCGCACCCGCCTGGTACCGCCGAAACCCGAGTATCGCGCTCAACTTAAGCGGCTCTATATTTAGAAAAACTGGACCGAACTGGTTGAGCAGGCCAGCCAGATGTATTGCGAAGGGGTCAACCATTTCTGGCTCGATCTTCAGTGGTATCTCTGGCAGGGGCTCAGCCATGCCGGTTACCCCTGGGATACCTGGACAGACTCCGTCCTGTTCGATCTGCGGCTGCTGCTTAAACGCCTCCCGGGCCTTGAAGGGCTGGCATGGAATGACGGTACCCCCTTTGCTGACGAAGTCACCACCGCCTGGATTGCGGAAAAAGTGAATGAAGAAGGCCTGATATACGACAATGAACTCGCTACCGTCGTTAATGGTCAAGCTGATGATGTGCTGCTCCTTGAGTCGGAAGCCATGGAAAAGGGCGACACGGATGGTCCCGAAGCGGCGCTTACCTGGCTCCAGTCCCGACCGGGGATAGACACACCACGCCATCGCTGGCTGATACGCCTGCTAATGGCCCGGGTGGCAGAGCAATATGGACGAAACGATATGGCGCTTCATCTGCTTGGCGAACTAACTACCTGTGCGCCACAGCTGACGCTGGGAGACTGGGAACCCGATCTGTTGTTTGAAGTCCAGGCCCGCCGACTGAAGCTGTTACGTATGAAAGCTGGTCGCAGCGAATCTGATAAAGCCCGTTTGATGCCTGAGATGGAGTCCTTACTTGCCGGACTTATTGCCATTGACCCGGCCCGTGCCATGGTGCTTTGCCAGTAACATTGAATAGAAACAAACAAGGATTATTATGCGTTATCGCTTTATTGCCCTGGCTTTATGCCTTCTTTCTGGCAGCAAGGTTGCCATATCTGCGGGATTTGATTGTTCCCTTGCAAATTTATCACCGACAGAAAAAACGATATGTAGCAATGAGTATTTATCAGGGCTTGACAGTTCTCTTAACAATTTTTTCAAACAGGCCTATGACAGTTCTTTAAGCCATGGACGTCTGGCTGAGCGTCAAAAAGAATGGCTAAAAGAAAGAAACAGTTGCCAGGGTGATGTTACCTGTATTACCAATAGCTATTTAATTCGCAATCGAAGTTTAACTGCAAGCAACAAGCTCCAAAATGTCAATGATATTTTCAACCGCGAAGGTGACAAACTGGATGAAATGCTGGATGGTCCAATTAAGACCAGGTCCGGATTTACAATAACCGACTCACCATGGCTTGTAAAAAAAATCTTTTCATCTGATAGTTTTGAAAGCGGAATTAATCTTGAAGGTATGCATGTATCGTCAGTACTGACATATCAGGAAATTAAAGATGATTTGTACATTTATATTTCTGTTAGCGGACGGTATCAAGGTAAAAAAATTACACTTCTCGTAGAGCTTGTGGACGATCAAAACCCTCGCATCATTCAACAATATGATGGTTATTTAAATATAATATCCCGCACCAGAGATGCTCAAGGAAACGCGTTAGCCTACTTTGCTGTTGGGAATGATTTACATAAAGAATATCATTATTTGTTTATATCTCCGGATGGGGGGAAAAGCATTTCAGACATTTCCTCCGAGCAAGCAGATGCACTGACAAAAAAACAACACCATGGACTGGTTATTGTGGCAGTTCAGAGTGCAATGCTTCATTGATATCGCCTGATAGCAAATGGCGACTGGCTTCAAGTGATGGTAACGTTAAAGACCCAGATGAAGGTATGTATGTATTTCCAGTCAACCGTCCGGACCAGGGGTTGAATGTTTTTGCAGACAAGGCTGATAATTCAATCACTGACGATGCTTTTGGATATACCCGGCAATATGTATGGGGAGATGATAGCAATACATTTTACTTTGACAATAGTGGAGCATTAGGTTGTATCTGGAAAACCGATATTGATAAAAAAACAACAAAACGGATCATCCCCGTAGAAGGTATTCTGGACCCATTTTATATAAAATATGATGGAGAAGACCTGATTCTTTCCGTTTATTCATATTCTTATCAAGATGATTTCAAATCAGAAATATACATTGCAAAAGAACCTAATTAAATAAAAATTCAATAAATCGGGATTTAAAATTTGTATGGATGATTTAACCCTGCGCTATTACGAAGCAGAGATGCGCTACCTGCGTGAAGCCGGTAAAGAGTTTGCCCGGGCTCATCCGGATCGTGCAGCGATGCTTAATCTGGATAAACCCGGCGCCCGCGATCCTTATGTGGAACGCCTGTTCGAAGGCTTTGCCTTCCTGATGGGCCGTTTGCGTGAAAAGCTGGATGATGATCTGCCGGAACTGACTGAAGGGCTGGTGAGTCTGCTGTGGCCGCACTATATGCGGACTATCCCGTCGCTGGCCATCGTCGAGTTCTCGCCTGACTGGCATAGTCTGCGTCAGGCCGAAATGCTGGCGGAAGGCTTTTCCGTTCTGTCACGTCCTGTCGGGCCGCATAAAACCGCCTGTCAGTACCGGACGACCCGCGATGTGCCGCTACAACCGCTGCACCTTGCGGACGCCAGCCTGCACACGGAAACCGATGGCCGCTCTGCTATCCGCCTGCGCTTCGAATGCCCTGAAAAAGTGGACTGGCGTAAAGCCGGGATCGACAAGGTCGCCATATTCCTCAACGCAGAGAGTCCGGTTAGCTCTGCGCTGCATCTGGCAATGACCCGGCGTGTACATGCCATGTATGCGCGTCATGCCGGGACGCATACTGAACGTCATCAGTTTGATGGCTGGTGCAAACCCATGGGCTTTGACGACAATGACGGCCTGTGGAAGAAAGCCGATACCGCCTTCAGTGGTTACCAGCTGCTGCTGGAGTATTTCAGCTTCCGTCCGAAGTTTATGTTTGTTGAGCTGCGCGGTCTCGACACCATCGGGCTCACTGCGGCCAGCACCTGGTTTGAAATCGACATTGTGCTCAGTGAAGCATGGTCATCCGATCTGCCTTTTGAGACAGAAAACTTCCGGCTGCACTGTGCGCCGGTCATCAATCTCTTTACCCTGGAAGCCGACCCGCTGACGCTTAACCCGCTGGAAAACGAATACCTGCTCAGGCCGCTGCGTCTTCAGGATGGACACACCGAGATTTACAGCGTCGATAACATCCATGGTGCGGTGAAGAATGGTAAACACCCCTATGTGCCGTTCACCAGCTTCCGGCACCGGGGCGGTATGATGCGCCACGATGCCCCTGAGCGTTATTTCCATACCCGCGTGAAACGCGGTCCCTCTGGCCTGTATGACACCTGGTTAATTCTCGGGGGCCGCTCGTTCGAACTGGAGCAGCTGTCCGATAAACCGGAGTCCCTCTCGATGCGAATAACCGGTACCAACGGTCAGCTTCCACGTAAGGCACTGGAAAGTACCCTGCTGGACAGGGTGGTCAAAACAGGCAAAGTGCCCGTCAGAGTACTGAACGTCACAGCACCGACGATGCCACTATATCCCCCGGCAAACGATCGTTTTCACTGGCGGGTGATGAGCCACCTCGGCTCAAACTTTCTCAGCATGATGGACAATCCGGAGGTACTGCGGGGCACGCTGGCGCTGTATGACTGGACCGACGATGAAATGAACCGCCGTCGGCTTGAAGCAATCGTCGCCGTGAAGCACACCCTGATCCGTCGTTTTGAGAAGGGTTTTATGCTCCGGGGCGTGGACATTGAGGTCACGCTGAATATGGACAATTTTTCAGGCGAGGGCGACGTGAATCTCTTCGGGGAAATGCTGCACCGGTTCTTCGCGCTCTATGCCGATATTCACCTCTTTAACCAGCTCACGCTGGTGCTGCAACCGACAGGAAAACGACTGAGATGGCGCGAGAATCACAGCCAGCACGTACCGGGCTGACGCTGGCCCTTAACAAGGATATCTGGCGGGCCAATTTTTATCGTTTCTGCCAGCTACTGGAACAGGAAAATCCGGACGTTCCTAAACTGGGCACCACCAGCCATCCGGGCGACGATCCGGTACGATTCAGACCCTGGCCTGGTATGGGTTTCCCGGTCAGTACCCTGAAAGCAGTGGAGACTGACGAAGACCATCCGACATTACCCCCAACGGTTCGCACGACATTTCTAGGGGTGTATGGCGTGGACTCGCCTCTGCCGACGTCCTGGCTGGACGATATTGCGCAGCGCCGCGAAGGACACGAGGCGGTTACCTCATTCCTGGACATTTTCAGCCACCGGATCACCACTCAGTATTACCGGATCTGGCGAAAATACGCGTATCCGGCGACCTTCGAGGCCGGTGGCCGTGATGCCACATCACAGTGTCTGCTGGGACTGGTGGGACTCGGTATACCAGGCACAGCGGAACGGGTGGCAACGCCGGTTTCCCGTTTTCTGGCCCTGCTGGGCACCATGCGATTACCCACCCGTAATGCCGAAGGTATCCGGGCCCTGGTGAGCCTGTTGGCACCGAATACCCGGGCAATTATCACCGAACCCGATCCGGTTAAGGTCCATATTGATAACCGCAGTGGGCTGGGTACCGGAAACCGCATCCGTCTTTCGCAGCGGGCCACGCTGGGTAAAACGGCCAGGGAAGCATGCAGTCGGGTACTGGTGACGCTGGAAACGGAAGATCCGGGCGAAGCGGAAGGCTGGTTACCCGGTGCTGTCCTCCATACCGATTTGCTGGTCCTGCTGCGCGTCTATCTTGGCTACCGCAGTGACGCCCGACTGCGCCTCACGGTACCCGTGCGGTTATTGCCTGAGCCTCGCGTTGGCAAAGGCAGGCGTATTCAGCTGGGCCGAACCGGTTTGCTGGGGCTGAAAGCAGGAAAACTCAGCAATAACAGGGAGAGTCTGACTGTCAGCCTGGGCTGCTATGAAGGGTTGCAATGCTCTGTTTTACCTCCTGCTGAAGACGGGCATTACCGCTTCGACTAATCACGTATTCCCTCTCAATAAAGGAACTTTTGAATGGCAACAGTAACCCGCCGGAGGGCGCTGACGCTTATTGCCTGCGGTCTACTCGCAGGCTGCGGCCTGACGCAGACCGTCACGGACGGTACGGTCAGCATCACGAAATCCATCTTCTACAAAAAAATTAAAACGCTGCATCTGGATTTTACCCCGCGCACGGCCATTAACGCCGATGGCGCACAGACGCCGCTGGCAACCATGGTGCGGGTTTATCAGCTCAGGGATCGTAAAGCGGTTGATGCCGCCGATTACCAGACGCTGCTGCGCAGGGCCGATACGGTACTTAAGGACGACGTCCTGGCATCAAAAGAGCTGCTGGTGATGCCCAATGGCAGCGTGACGCTCAATATGCCCATGGATGAGGACGCTCAGTTCGTGGCGGTGGTGGGGCTGTTTAACCGGCCGGATCAGAAGGACAACCGCTGGCGTCTGGTACTGACCCGTGACGACCTCGACCCGGACAACCCCCGCACGATTGAACTGGGTGATGGCTGGCTTGGCCTTGTGCCGGTAAAGGAGTGATGTGATGGATAACTGGCTGGCGCTTTTTGACGGACAGACCCGATATTTTCTGGATATCAATGACAGTTCAGTGAAGCCGGATATTCTGCGCTTTCGCGGCAGCGAAGCCCTGAGCGAGCCCTTCCGGTGGGACATTGAGTTTACCTCCCCGCAGGCGGACATTCCACCGGAACAGGTGCTGATGAAATATGCCACCTTCCGGATGCGTGGCGGCAAAAATGTCCACGGCATGGTGACCCGCCTGGAATGGCTGTCCACATCAAAAGACCAGTCGCACTACCGGCTCACGCTCAGCTCCCGCCTGGCGCTCCTCGGGTACACCCGGCAGTGCGCCGTATTTCAGAACCAGTCCGTCCCGGAGGTGGTGGAGCAGGTGCTGCGCAAACATGGCCTGCAAGGACCTGATTTTGACTTCCGGCTGGAGCGCACCTACCCGCCGCGTGAAATTATCACCCAGTGGCGGGAAACGGATTTGCAGTTTATCCGGCGCATTCTGTCTGAGGTGGGGATTTACTGGCGTACGGAGATGGATGACACCCGTGAGCTGGATACGTACATTTTTGCCGACAGCCAGCTGAACTACCGGTTTGATGTGCGTCTGCCCTACAGCGAACCATCGGGCCTATTTGACGGCGCGGCAGAATCGGTCTGGGATGTGCGGACCTGGCACAACATCGCCACCGGCACCGTCACCACGCGGGATTACAACTACCGCACCGCCACCACGCCGATGGATGCAACGGTCAGCGTGCGCAGTGATGCGGTCACCACCGGGGAGCATTACCGCTACGCAGCGCCTTACCGTGAGGCGGGTGACGATGCCAGCCCGGAGCCGGAAACCGAATCCGGCGCGTTCTACGCCCGTCTTCATCACGAGCGGGAGCTGAATAAATCAGCCCGTATTCATCTGTTCAGCAACGCTGCTCATCTCACACCCGGACAGGTGCTGGAGCCGCAGGGCGATGTCATTACGGCCCTGGAGGAAGGCGTCGTCCTCACCCTGGTGACCTACCGGGGGGGCCGTGATTCCCGTCTGCACGTGTCGGTATGGGGCCTGCCTTACACCGAACGTTACTGTTTCCGCCCGGCGGAAATCCCGCGTCCGGAAATTCACGGCACGCTTCCGGCGCGGATTGAGAGCCGGGAAAAGAACGATATCTACGCTCACCTGGACGGGCAGGGGCGCTACCGGGTGAAGCCGGACTTCGACCGGGAGGGGACGGAGCCGGGTTACGGCTACCTGTGGCTGCGGATGGCGAAGCCTTATGCCGGTGAAACACTCGGCTGGCATACGCCGCTGATTGATGGAACTGAGGTGGCGATAGCATTCAGCAATGGTGATATTGACCTGCCGTACATCGCCAGTGCGCTGCATGACTCGGAACATCCTGACCACGTAAACCGGGACAATCACACCCGCAACGTACTGCGTACACCGGCGAACAACAAGCTGCGGATGGAAGACAGGCGTGGTGAGGAGCACATCAAGCTCGCCACGGAATACGGCAGGACGCAGCTCAACAGCGGGCACCTGGTGGACAGCCAGGGACAACATCGTGGCCAGGGTGCCGAACTGCGCACCGATGAGTGGGGCACAATCCGTGCCGGTAAGGGGCTGTTTGTCAGCGCGGATGCGCAGGCAAAGGCGCAGGGTGAGGCGCTGGACAGGAATGCCGCGCTGAAGGAAATCGACCGGCTTAACCAGCAACTGCAGCAGCTGGAAATGGCGGCAGAGCAGGCGCAGGCGCTGAAGGCGGATGTTGACAGTCAGATAGCGATGTTTGAGCAGCGGCTGAAACCGCTCAATGAGGCGCTGCTGATTTCCGCTCCGGAAGGGATGGCGCTGACCAGCGGGGAGCACCTGCAGATGACGGCCACGAAAAATGTCGCCATTAATGCCGGGGGCGATATCAGTGCCGGTGTCATGGGCAATATGACCGCACTGGCCGGGGAGAAGCTTGGGCTCTTTGCCCGGACCGGACAGCTGAGCGTCAAATCCGGGGAGGGGCCAGTGGAGGTGCAGGCGCAGAATGCCAGCCTGCGGCTGTTTGCGGAGAAGAAGCTGACGCTGAGTTCAGCAAATGATATTTCGTTTGCCGGAAAAAAACGTATCACGCTAATTGGTGGTGGCAGTTACCTGAAACTTGAAGCCGGGAAGGTCGAGTATGGTACGACGGCGACGTATATACGGAAGGTGAAAAGGACGATGGCGGCGGGAAGTAATTCTCAGGCACCAGAACTCCCATTTTTACCAGGGCTTGGTGATGTTTTTCGAAGGAGTTTTGTTCTTGTAGATGATAGAACCCAAGAGCCAATATCAAATATTAGATATGAATTGACCTCACCTACAGGTTCGGTCGTTAGAGGGATTTCATGCGAGAAGGGCTTCACAAGTTTCGTGAGTCACCCTGATGAGGCTGAAGTAGAATTAAATATTTTAAAACAAGATTCATTATTTATAGGGTGATTTTGTGGAAACTGTAAAGATAAAATCAAAGTTAACAAGTCAAAATGAAAACAAACAAACGGTTCCGGTCAGAATCTTCAAAATAACTGACATCCCGGATGTGATGGAGAGGAAAGGTTGGACGGTGTCAGCACGTTTCATGCGGAAATGGTTCTATGATCCATTTTACGAGATGACACCAAAAGAGAAACAAAATAAAGTTGATATGAATACTGTAGACAAAAATCATATCATTGAAGATTTGGATTTTGATTGGTTATTAACTTCATCTTTACGAATCAAACCAATTTACGATACATTTGTGAAGCAAGTATCGAGTGTTATTGAGTATAATGACTATCTAGGGAGAAAAAAACAAATATCACAACAGTTATCTAATGGTCTTTGTTATATCATTAACAGATTGGATGAATCAGGTCTTTTTATTAGCGACGAAATAAAGGACTGTTATTTGAATTATGGCAATTTGTCAGCAATAGAACTTGATAAAACAAGTCAGTTTAACTTTATAAAAATTGGTAGTACATTGTGGGAAAAAGCAACAGATACCCTAGATGATGTGTATGGTGCTCTTGGGTCTTTTATAATCAAAATTGCGTTTACAGATCTTAATGTCACGAGAGATACTGATGGCTTCATGAGGTTAGAAATTAAAGAGCTTGGATTGTACGTTAGGGATACCTACGAGTTTGTGAATGATGATGATGATCAACCGTTAGGCTATTGGGGGGAGAATGGTGTCATCAAACCAGGAGTAATAAGTGAGCTATTGCAAAAAGAATATATTGATGACGATGACTGCAGATACTTTAGAGTTACTAACTCATCTTTTGTGAGGTACCGTGAAAAATATAAGAACGAAAATAAAACCGGAGATTTTTTCGTATACTCGACGGTGAAAAAAATCCCTACGAACATTATCATTCATTTGAATAAGATAGATATGGAGGAATATATTTACTGGAAAGGGGTAAATATAAATGCATAGCTTTATAAAAAAAACATGCTGCTTCATGTTGATATCAGTTCTCTTCTTATGTGTTTTGCTAATGGTGGTTAAGATTATGGCTTATCAAAACGCAATAAAGAATGATTCTATATGGAGTCGAGATAATAAGTGTGAACTGACTACTTATATTCCTAACTATCGACCATATGGTGGTATCGGGAGAGTGTTGCGGTTATTTTCCAACCAATCTTTTTTTGTTGTATATGATGCTCATGGGAATAAAATAAAAAGTTCTGCATGGCATTTTTGGCAAGCTCAGTTCTCTGATTCGGTTGCACCAGAATGGCACGGGCAATATGCAATGTATCCCACAAGCGAAGGGTGGGCAGGATGGAAAATTCCAGAGTGTGGTTAACGTTTAAAATACCAATTCCCTCCGAAACTTGAGGCTAGGAAGGTCGAGTACGGCACGACGGCGATGTATATAAGCAGGGTGATGCGGACTTTGGCGGCATTACCAAATTTATCATGTGGTCCAAATACCGCATGTTTCAGGGTCATGGATTCCTTAACAGGATCTGAAGATATGGAGTTTGCATATCAAGTTCAGACATCTACAGGTACAGTGGAAGGAAGAACTGATTCAGCCCTGACGCATGTAGTAAATTCAGATACAGAAGAAAATATAAATCTGGACTATGTTTTCCAGATCAGAGCGGGGACAAAGTAATGGCGGTTTCATCAACGACCACCACAAAAGAGCGGGAGCATCAGGAAAAGAAGGTCAGTGTTGATTTCTTCCACATTGATATGATCCCGGATGCGATTGATAAAATGAAATGGCCTGTGGCTGCAAAGTTAATGAGGCATTGGTTTGATATCAAACCTTCATTTACATATACGGCGCAATCCAAAAAAAGTGCTCAAGATGCTGACCCGACAATATTACCCGAATCACAAATTAACTGTGACATAATTAAAATGTCTTGGGCAATTCAGAATGAACAGGTTAAAAATGGAATAAGCGAACTTTCCCGTATATGGAAAAGTGAAAAAGGCATTAAGCGGTTGAAGTTTCAATTGGGTAAGAAAGGCTCGCTTGTTGAAGAGGGTATTGCGTTGAGTTATTCTGAAAATATCAAGGAGCTTGATGCAAATGCCCAAGTCAACATCTTAATAATTGGTAGCAAGTTCGATACTGTGAATGAATGGTATGGTGCTATGGGGAACTCTACTTTGAAAGTATGCATTCGTGGAAAAACAAGTAAAAGTGGAAGTGAGAATATATTTACTGTCGATAAATTAGGGTGTTATCTCAAAGACACATATGATTTTGTTGACGAAGGCAAGACTCCAGAACCACTTGGCATTTGGAGTAAAAACAGAATATTAGATAAAACAGAATCAGCTTTATATATGTCAACTTATTTATCTGGCGTTTGGGGCGTATTGGCAAGAGATTTTACTGGTTTTGTTCTGGTTTTCAACGCGGACTTTAGAAAATGGCAGGCTAAGCATAACACTGGAGGTGATTTTATAGTGCTTTCAGATGTTTTATGGTAGGAGCCCTTACCAAAGGATAAGGTGATTATTTTATGATGAAGAGAGTTTCTAGGGTGTTATTTGTCGTGATATTAATGGTTGCATGGATCATTCTACCATCAACAATTATCCCTTCTTCATATACAAAAGTATTTGAGCTTAATAGTCCTGACAATAAATATAAAGTAATTGTTTACCATGGAGGGATAATATCCCCAATGTCACTTTATAAGTACTTAAAGGATGAGGATTATTTTTTCATTATTTACAATGCATCCGGCGAGGTGGTTTTTAAACCATCACCGTATTATGGCACTTCCAACATGGGAGCATATGACGGTATAGAATTCCAGTACGGTGATAGCCATTCTTTACTTTACCCAAGGCCAGAAGGCTATGATTCATACGAATTCACTAAGTGACAAAAATCCGTAAGCATTGAAATGGTTAGGGGCACCTCATGAACTTTTCAATATTAATTTAAAATAGTAATCAATCATTTTGGCAAGTTTCCTGAGATCAAAATGCCCGATAGAAAATCACCATCTTTATACGAAATTCTTACTGGCAACTTTACAGGTGATCTTCCCCTGGAAGTTGTAAACGAAGAAGATCAGGTCATTCTATCAGTACTGGATAACATCCAGTATATTTTGAACGCCCGGGCCGGTACCGTATCCCATCTATCAGATTATGGTTTGCCGGATATGACCAAAATTCTTCAAGGTATGCCCGGGACAGCCCACGAACTGATCGATACGCTGGCAGGTGTTCTGCTCAAGTATGAACCCCGTTTGCAGTCCCTTAATGTAACTTTACTCGAACAGCAAGTGCCCGGGGAGTTGCGCTACGCCATCGATGCGGAACTAAGAGGTATCGGACTTGTACGGTATGGCACCGAGTTTATGCCCGAAGGCAAAGTGCTGGTCAGGCATTTGAAACAGCAGCAACATCTGGAAAACCATCTGTTTATTCAACCCATTCACAGGCTGCGGCCTGACTCAGACCGTCACGGACGGTAAGGTCAGCATCACGAAATCCAGCTTCTACAGGAATATTAAAAAACTGCATCTGGATTTTACCCCGTGCACAGCCATTAACGCTGATGGATGCCAAAGTATTTGTGCGTCATGATGCGGTCACCACCGAAGTGGTGATGGCGTACAGCAACAGTAATATTGACCTGCCGTACATCGCGTATGCGCTGCACGACTCTCCGGCGTAATGGACATCCTGACCCTGTTAACTGGAATAACCATACTCGTAATGTCCTGCGTACGCCGGTCACCAATAAGCTGAAAACGTAAGGAGTGATAATTTATCTGCCAGTTAATCATTGCGTATTCTCTGGCGAAACAGTTAATACCTGACAGGTAACAGAACCCTAAATAACAACATACAACACGGATATGGAAATGAAAAAATTAATTCTTCTCTTGCTTTCAGGCATATTGTTGACCACTCAGGCTGACGCTGCTCGCGGAAGAAAGCCCTGCTCCGGTTCAAAAGGTGGGATAGCGCATTGTACATCCGATGGCCGGTTTGTCTGTAATGACGGAAGCCTAAGTCAATCAAAGCGATTTTGCTCTGGATATGGTGATTCTGTAACTCGCGAGCGGGTTAAACCTTCCATCCCTACCCGTAAAACGCAAACCAAAATGACGGCAACAGCGAAAAAGCAAGAGCCACAGCGCGTTTATGAAAACGATGAGCCGGTTAAAACACCACCCCGACAGCCCACGTGTGCGCCTCTTTATATGGCCAGTAAGCCTGGCTTCACCCATTTACCAATTTGTACCGGGAATCAGTATTAACAGGGAACGGAATATCATTTTTTCTGTTATTTCGGGTAAATCATCAAGATTAAAATAGAAAAGGAAGTAAATATGGCGCGAAGAAAAAAAGATGATAATGTTGCAACTCTCATTTTGATCATTATAGGAGCGATGGCCTGGGGGATTTATGTTGCGGTAAAGGCGTTAATCAATCTTAATGAGCGATTCATTGAATCCGTATCGAATCCGGCAGGCGTTATTGGTTTGTTTTTCGGGTTACTGATAGCCATTGCGCTGATAATACGAATTATTATTTATCGCGGCTTTAGAAAAAAAGCCACTGACCTGGCAAAAAAGGAGCAAGCCTTTGACGAAACCGTCAGTAGCGAAGTGGCTTGCAAGCTGTATCAGGAAAAACAACAGCTTGCCGTTCAGTGGACAGAATTTCACAATGCCAGAAATAAAGCCTCCCGTGCACTGCAGCGTATTGTGGATTCTGCGTATAAATTCAAAGTCAAAACACTACTTTCCGGCACCACGGTAAATAACTGGCAAAGCAAATACGACCAGCTCAGGAAGGAGAGAGACGCTTACGCGGCTATTAGCGAGAAAATCACCTTTCTGGAACTTGAAGATAACGCCGACTGGGAAGCTGTAAAGCAGCAGTTTCTGGATAAGGTCGCCCTGCTGGAAAAAGCGCAGGAAGAAAAAGAGTATCAGGCTGAGCTTAAGCGTCAGATTAGGGAAGAAAAACAGCGTCAGGATGAACTGGAACAGCAGCAGCGCGAAGCGGAAGAAGAGGAGCAACGCCTTGCTGAGCAGCAGCGTTTACTGGAGGAAGCTCTTCTCGCCGCTGAAGGCACACACCGGGAAGAGCTGGAAAGACAGCGTCTGGAGCTGGAGCAGAAAATCCAGGACGTACATCAGCAGTATGAACGCGCCAAATCCATGGCCCAGCTCACCAGGCAAGGATATGTGTATATCATTTCGAATATCGGCTCCTTCGGTGAAAATGTCTTCAAAATTGGTATGACCCGACGGCTGGAGCCTATGGAACGAGTAAAAGAACTAAGTGGGGCGGCGGTACCTTTTGATTTTGACGTCCATGCTATGATTTCCTGCGACGATGCCCCAGCACTGGAAAAAACGCTGCATGATCACCTGCAAAATTATCGAATTAATAAAATTAATCTTCTAAAGAAGTTTTTTCTGGTAGAGCTTCGTCGGATTATTGATGAGGTCGAGCGCCATCATGGTCAGGTTGAATATATTGCCGACCCGGTCGCGTTGCAATATCTGCAGAGTCTGGAATATGCAGAAAGCGAAGCTGCATAAAATGGTAGGCCGGGTAGCCACAACGGGTGTAGAAGCACCTTTGACTGAGCCGGTATTAGTGATGAAATCATTTCCCCTCGCTACCTGGCGGGGGAGCAAAATAAAAGTCATGGAAAAACTGCATGACCGGCCTGATAAAGTGGCTAAGAAGGCGATACAAAAGGGAGATTGGAGATTTATATTGTCTGCAATGGCTGCCGAGAGAAGATTATTGCGGCTGCGCATGGTGTCCCTGCAGGAATCGAATTTTGATTTATTATTATGTTTTTTAATGGTTTTTTTGGTGTTGAATTTTTTTTGATACCATCAAGGATACCATCATTGGATAATGAACGTCTCATCTAGGCCACAGAGAACGGCCAAGTTCAATAGCTCCAAAAAGATGAAAAGAGAGGTGAAAGAAAGGCGGAGCAAATGCGGCAAAAAATCACTATCTCGGCGAAAAACGCCCAATAAAGCTATTACAGCTCAGCCACTATACAATGCTACTCGGTACCCGTTACCAGTTTTTCAGGGCAGGGAGGGATCTCTTAATGTCTTTTTCTGACTTGCATACTTGAATGGTTTTAAATCGTTCATTAGGCATCAAAATAATACGACTTAACCGTGTATGTCATGGGGATAAAGACACAATTTAGTGTGTTTAAAAATTTATTTTTAGTCTTTTATTCTAGATTTATAATAATTGTTAGTATAAATCGAGTTTATATTAGGATTGATACGGTTTATGTTTAATGGTTGACTCAAAATATCTTACGTGCATAACTTGTTTTTTTGTGTACCCCCGCCCACTATTATAAAGTAGACGGGGGTACTTAGTAATTAATTGTATCTTATGGTTTTTGAAAATAGATCATTGAGTTCAAACCCATACTTTACAACTAAATCAAATGCTCCAGACTCTATGTATGAGTTCTCAAAATCATTTTTATGTGTTGCTGTATAATTCCCAGTTTCTGTTAAAAAATCCTCAACTTTTTTTAATCTTGTTGAGCTTTCTTTTCCGATAAGTAATAGCTTGGCATTATCATTAAAATCTGCCTCGTATTTTTCATGTAATTTAGCAATGGAAGGCGGCAAGCTTTTGATTTTATGTAGAATATCTTGCTGATCACTATCACTCAATTCCTTAATGTACTGATTGTTATAGAAAGTATCTTCAAAGCAACCAGTTACATCTTTATTCATTATTGTTTTGAGTTCATTCATTATAACATCATGCGTTTTCTTTAAATCATCTTCAGAGGGTTGATGCATAAGTATTTCAGTTGGGGAACATTTAGAGATCGCATCAATTACATACTTTCGAGAGTATTCCTTTCTTAATTTTGAATATAAATTTATTTCTTTCTCTTTTAATTGTTTGTATTCAACTTCTTTTTTTGCTATAGATTCCTGTAAGTTTGCATTTTGATATATTGGGATTACTGTATAAAATATTGTGAAGGTTGTCAAAAAAAACAATCCAACTTGGGCGATGTAACTTATTCTGATTAACCATAGATCAAATTTTGTATTGGTATTCATCGTGATATGTCCAATATTAGTCTATATATTGAATGTCTTTTAAGAAATCCATTGCATGGACCCTTGATTGCTTATTTATCTGGAAGATATAAGATGACAGTTCTCTTTCTGCATTATAATTTTTTATTATTTTATTTTCATCGTTTTGTGATTTTGTTGACTTTATTGTTTTTATTAATTCACTAATCTTTTCGTCATATCCAATAGGTTTTGTTGTTAATGTTGCTTTGTTTTTTTCAATGGCGAAACGGATCTTTGTTAATATTTTTTGGCGGATATTTTCAGGCACGTTTTCTGAACTTGATATAAAGTTATGGTTGCCATCCTTTAGTGCTTCACTAATTGCATCATAAGGATTTAAATATAAACTACCAGGTGTGTTATAAGCCGATTTTGTGTCACCTAGAGTATTGTTAACAAAATCGGTACTCTTGGATAGGTAAACTACTCCAACAAGACCCGTGAAATTCTCCCAATAAACAGATTCAAGGTTCTTGTTGTTTGCATCGACTGCTCTTTTAGCGATTATCTTTTGCTGATTTAGTTCATTTAATGTTTTTTTAAGTTCATGGTTTATAGAGTTTAACTTTTCTTCTGATTCCTTATATTGTAAGTCAAGTTTGGCAATGCTGCCCTCCAGGTCTTTTCGCAATGCTTTATTTTGCTCTATAGATTTCTGAGAGCTTAACATTGCAGTTTTTAATTTACTTAATTCCACCTCTTTTTTTGCTATGTCTTCCGACAAAACTTCCTTTTGATAAATTGGCCTTACTGTATAAAAATAGCCAAAAATAGCAAAAGCAACCAATACAAACTGTGATACGTGGCTAACTCTGCTCAAAAAAACATCAATTTTATTGGACATAACACCTCTGTTAAAATTCTCTTTATCCTTAAATATAATTTTTTATAAGAAATCGTCTACAAATTAGTTCAGAGCTATGTGCCCAAAATGATGTTGATGCTATGGAACTAATCGGTATGTATTGATTGTGCAAGTTGAATAGAACAATAGCAAGTTTGGAACTTGTCGGTGCCGCCAAGTAGCGCACATTAACATTCCCAACGAAAGAAAATTTTGATTTTTTTAAATTTATCTGAACGTTAAGTTTGCTGGCGCGAACAGCCCCGCCCGCCTGCCCGCTTCGCTTAACAGACTGGTTTTCATGCACCCCGTAAATCGTTTCAGAAGCCGCCATACAAGGGCTTTTGCGTCAAAAATGGCGCATGAGACTCATGCGTTTTCATGCGCCATAGGCATGCACTCATGCGCTCTCACGCCAGCCAGATAAAAGGCGTAAAAAATCCCGGTACTGGATCGGGATTGCGTGGGTGTTTTTTGCTAATCAGACAGGAATTTGCTGACGGCTTGACAGCTTTGAAGCGGAGCCATAGCGATTGAGCGTTTGCCGTTGTTTTTCCGGCATTTGTGCTTTGTCTGATTCCTGTTCATTGCGCCGGGGCTTCATAATTATCGTATCCACACTTTCCAGTGCGGTAAATGTGCAGGAACATTCAAGATTCTGGCATTGATACCATGATCGTTTAACCGATGGCGCTTCATAGGCGGAGGTTCTGGCGTGTGCCGTCGTACCGCATTCGGGACATTTAAGTGCCATTAATATCACTCCTGCATGTCGTTAATGTAATCCAGGCGTTGCTGAAAGCGCAGATGTTGTGCCGGGGTGTAAGTACTCTGGCAGTCACGAACCATCACGGGGTCCGGTATTACACCCGATTCATCCAGAATCACACGATAATCCCCCGCAATTTCAGGCGGGGTTATGGCGAGCTGGCGAACCAGGGCACTGCGTAACATACGGGACGCAACTTCCAGCCCTCCGCGCCCCTTAAGAAACGGAGCCAGTGCAGATGTCAGGGCCGCTCCGTTCGCCTGCATATAATTGCTGAGAGCGTCTTCTGTATAGGCCTCCATCAGTAAATGCTGCGAGTAAATACACTCACGTGCAGCACAGTTAATTTGCCATTTCAGCACATCCAGACGTTCCCGCTGTAATTGGAGCTGTCGGGCATAATCTGCTGGTTTCTCCGTGGCAGTGAGGAGAGATTCTATTTGTTGTTCAACGATTTTTCGGCTCTCAATATGTCCGGCCCACAGAATACTGGCATTTCGAAAACCGGTAAGCGCCTGGTCGGGAGTGGCTCGGGTCATCATACTGATTTCTCCTTCTCAGCCCGTTCCTGACGAACCTTCATTTTATGAAGGGCCGCCGGAGAGGGAAGTTTGCGGAAATCAGCAAGGGCAGCATAATCCGGCGCAACACCTGCCAGTTTAAACACAGGGTCCTGTTCCGGCATCGCAGCGTTAGTAAGATCCGGTCTGGTGATATGTTTGTGAATAAAGTTTTTCAGTACTGTGTCCGGGTCATTAACTGAATTCACCACACCCACAACGGCACTGGCTTCCCGCCCCATTGTGGTTTTGAGCAGGCTCAGCGTCTGGATTAACGCCTTACCATGCGACTGCATGAAGTCTTCCCAGATTTGCTTTGCGCGAATTTCCACAAGGGTGTTATGTGCGCTGATATACTGCCCGGCTAATTTCCCGGCTTTCTGCGGTAAAAAAGCGGCTTCCTTTTCATGCGCAGCCAGTAATTCATCAAAATCCTCAAGGGTTTCACGTCCCAGCGCAATTTCCGTGCGCAGCTTTTTCATTTCTTTTGAGACAACGCCCTGACTTTCACGAAACAGCGTGCGCCACTCCTCATTCAAAGCGTTTGTCGTGGCTTCCATTTCAGCGCGGCGCTGGCGGATTGTCGCAATATTATCCGCCGCCGCTTTCTGCTGACGGCGTGCTTCAAGCCATACGTTTCTGGCTGTGTTCAGGGTTTCCAGTGCCCGCTGCGTGACAGCCGGAAAAGTGGAAAGGTTGTTATTCTCTGCGGTGTTGTTCATGACTTCTCCTGTCGCGTTGGTTCGTTACGTCAATTGTGCCGTGGCTGACACAAGCACACTATCGGTGCTCAGTGTGTGGTGGCTGGCACAACGGGCGTTTACGGTTATTCAGGCGTGGCTATGACAGCCAGCCAGATAAAAATGCCTCGGTTTCAGTCTGCTTTATGTCCCCGGTGCGGTGGAACAGGTGGAACAGGTGTTACAGCCTTGTTTTGTAAAACATTTATAGTTACAGCACAGGTGGAACATCGCGGGTAACAAGGTGGAACAGCGGATCGGCTGGCGTTCCACCTGTTACACCTGTTACCCTTCATAAATAAGACTCACGCAAAGCCTTAACCCGGCACCTCACTGTTGAAGACATAGAGCCTGCGGGGATTCATCTCTGGCGGGCGAATGTTTGTCTGCAGCATGCCATCGGTGGAGGGCAGCAGATATCCACGATCCGCGCACAGACGTGCCACCTTGCGCGAGTCAAATCCCCTGCAGATTTCTTTCCAGCCAGACGGCATGACGTAGAACGTGGTGACAGCTTCCGTGCCCTGCGCGGTACTGCCTTTCTCCACCCTGCGCCAGCCCACCATATTGCCGGGGCGGTTACGCTCGTCGTGCCAGTCAGCAAAGCGGCTGTACTGATTCGCGGTAAAGAAGCTGCGTACCTGCTCCAGTGCGGCAATATCTTCCTGGTTGGCGGTGTGCCCGCGATCTTTCAGCCATGCGTTCAGGCAGACGCGGGTTGCCCGCAGCGCTTCACCCTCAGGCCAGCCGGTGATACCCAGCCGGGTTGCCAGCTCGCCCGCCATCGCCACCAGTGCAAAGCGGTTCACTGCCCGGCCCACCTGATTGCCCGCATCTTTCGGGGTCAGGGCGGCGGTATATTCCTTCATCAGTAACTTTGCCTGTGCCGTCAGCCCGTTAAGGTCAGCGGTCAGGGCTTTCAGCCACTCCCAGAACGGCGAACCGTAGTAGCTGGACGTGGCCCACTCCAGATGTTCCGCCAGAGCTTTGCCGCTGTCGAAGCCGTGTAGCTCCTCAAATACGCCAAACTTCCCGGAATCGCTGGGGATCTGGATCATCCTGACTTCCATCCCGGCAAAGGTACGCTCCCCGGCTTTTGCCGCATGTTCAGTCAGTGACAGCTCGCCGGTTGAAAAGAACAGCAGCCGCCACTGCTTGCGGGTGCGCAGCTCACCGTCCGTACCGGCACGGCCCTTGCCCTGACCGTTTACCAGCATGTAGGCGATATTGCCAGCCTCGCGTCCGTCCACCTCCCGGATCTCATCGAGCATCATGGCGGCATCGTTGCGGCGGCTGGCGCATCCCTCCAGCGCGTTGCCGGTTGCCCGCCACGTCTGCCAGTAGTCAGGCCCGCCGCAGACGGAGGTTGCCGCTTTCATGGTGGTGGTCTTACCGTCCGTCGATTCCCCCTTGAGGTGGTGGCCGCCGCCGTCCATACCAACCAGCCGTAACAGTGGTGCAGCAAAAGCCAGACTGACGGCAAACGCCACGCGGGAATTGCCGGTGCAGTAGCGGGATACGTGCTCCCGCCATTCCTCCGTTGTGCCCGACACGCGGAAATCGCGCCCCTGCACGGAAGTGGTCTGGAGAATGACACTTTCCGCACCTTCACCGCTGACCTCATCCTGCAGGACGTAAACCTGACCATGCCACCCGGTACGGCTGACGCAGGTCACGCGGCGTTCCGGTTTACACAGCGATATATATTCCATCAGGCGGGCGCGGGCCTCGCCGGTGGTGCTGATATAGGACAGCCCGTTAACCAGCAGTACCCGGCGCAGCTCCTCACCGCTGCCGCTCAGCATTTCCATCGGCATCGCCCAGCGGCGGCGCTCACCCCACGTATCTTCCCACTCCAGCAGTCGCCCGAAGTTACCGCCATCGGCATCGCAGGTGATTGCCGTCACGCGCAGCGGATTGCATATTTTGACGTTCTGGATCTCCGTCTCACCGTTGCGCTGTACCTGTTTTTCATACCAGAGATATTCCTGGGTAAGACGGAACCCGTGCGGCAGCTGCGTGCGGCCCTCCCCGCACAGCACCAGACCGTTACGAAAGGCTTCACGGGCACGGGTAATACCGTGCTCCCGATGGAAATCATTCCAGTCAGCCTTAATCTCTCCCGGTGGCAGCGTCATCCAGCCGCCGACGGCTTTTGCCGCCCGTTCAGCAAAGGATCTGCCGGGATTCTCGCCCCCGTCCTGAAAATCGTTATCACCGGCGATGATAATTTTTACCTCAGGCCAGCGTGCCCGCAGCGACTGCGCCACGTTGGGCAGGTTGCCCGCAGATATGGCAGCCACTACGCATCCGGCGGTGAGCTGGCTTACCGTCAGTGCCGTGGCGTAACCTTCGGTAATCACCACCTGTACCGGCGGTTCAGACGGTAACGGGCTGAGCGCCACAAACGCGCCTTTCATCGTGCTGCCGGGCAGTATGCTTTTTTCACCCGTCGGGGCGATAAGCTGCGCACCGGTCACGGCTCCGGCGTTGGTGGTGAGCGGTAACAGCAGGGAACCGGCAGGAAAATCCTTACCGCTGATATGCTGCACGCTCCCGGTCAGGGAGGCCGGGTATCCGGCAAACCCCTTTCCGGTCAGATAGGGGCTTTCTCCCGTGTGGCTCTCTTTCATCAGCGCCGCCACGGTAAGGCTCATATCGCGTTTAGGGGCTTTTTGCCTGGCGGGCTTAACGGGCAGTTCCTGCACATCCGGCACATTAAGCACCTGCGCCACCTCCTGCGCGGCCTTTCTGACGCCGTAACCGGTCATGAGCTTAACCAGATCCAGACCGTCACCATTGCCGCACTGGCTGCAAATCCACGTCCCGCGCCCGTCAAGGTCATCGAGGCGAAAACGATCCTTGCCCCCACATTTTGGACATGGACCGTGCCTGCCGTTTTCAGGTACATCAATACGCAGCATCTGCAGAATAACGGGCCATTTCCCCCGCGCGGCGGCTGAAATCTGCGTAACCGTCTGTGTTGTCATACTTCCCCCTGATACAGCGCCACACCTGTGCTGCAGAAGTCATCAAAGGCCGCCGGAAGCGTGCGGTACAGCTCCGCCATCACTTCACAGCCGCGCGCGGTCAGTACCGGCGGCGCGGTCAGCAGTGACGGCTCCAGCATGTCAGTCAGCAGCGCCAGCGCAGCAGCGGCTCCCTGTGCTTCGCCGTACTCGTTAATCAGTGCGCATTCGATATGCAGCGCAATGGCCATTTCAATACGCTCAACCGTCAGGCTGTGCGGACCATACTGATCGCTGCCGGTTTCGTTCAGAGTTTTCTGCCGCCATGCCGACGCAATAGCCCGTCGGTAAAGCGCAGTAGTCATTTCTGCCGGGAAAATGGAAACCTGCGGCTGGTTCATCTGGCACCTCCTTCTATCAGTGCGCAGCTGTGCGCAATATCCGTCAAATCTGCCCGCAGGTACTCCATCAGCGCGGCGACGCCCGGCGCACAGCCTGTATCGAGCGCTCCGACCTGAGACGGGTATTCAGAAAAGAGAAGCTGGAGCAGGTCGCAGGCATTTCTTGCGCGGGTCAGCTTTCCGAAACCGTCCTCTGACAATCCATAGGCAAAAGCACCGGTATTGTGTTTTTCAGGCAAAGTGTGGCCCTGAGCACTATTGTGCCCGTTTGAAATATTCATCGTGGATTACTCCGTTTTCAGCGGTGTTTTGTCAGAGAAATTTTGAATAGTGACTGTCGTCAGGTTCAGCAGAACGCCGTATGCTGCGCTCCCGCCAGCGGGTAAATACCACAGACGGATGCAGTGTCAGCGGGCCGGAGCCACTACCGCCTGCCGGAGCTGGTGAAGGTTTAAAGAGCGGCGCATCAAACAGGCGTGTATACCGCTGTTTAAACCATGCCAGAGGGCAGGAAGAAAGCTGGTTATCGCTGTCATGACGTATCAATACTTCGCAGCTGAATTCAGGATTAACCAGCGCCACGGAGGGCGGGGCTTCAGTTAATCGGATGATTGTGACGGTCCAGCCACGTTCATGCTGCCCATACCATATAGTCGATAACTCCATCTCTAGTGATTGATTAGTTAATACGGGATGAATTAAATCAGTTTCAAGTGTCTGATTGTTATTGAGGAAGTTGACATTAAATCTAACTGCAAGTCCATCCGACTTGAATGCAATATTAAAAGTACCTATTTCGTATAGGTGTAATAAATCTTCAATCTCGCATTCTAATAGTCTGGAAGCGCGTTCAAATGAACAATATTCTAATGGTGGTATTTTTTTATCAATCCATAGATTTCTTAATAATATATTTTCATGCTCTGTTGAATGCTGCATTATGACCTCTGTTTTAAATTATAAGAGTATTTAATTGATAATGTTAATATCTGATAAGTCATAAGGAGCATGAAATTCGTCCTTATTTAGTTCCAGATAATTAGACCACCATTGCATCATTCTGCGGCGTTCTTGCATGTGCTGCGCAAGATGGACATATGCTGCCCGCACTTCATTTCTTTCCTGATGGCTCATTTGCCGCTCAACCGCATCACGTGACCAAAGTCCTGATTCAGTCAGAGCAGAACAGGCCATTGCCCGGAAGCCATGCAGGCATACATCAGCCTGAGTATCGTAACCCATCGTTCGCAGTGCCTTATTTACTGTGTTCTCACTCATTGGCTTGTAAGGATTGCTGTCACCAGGGAATATAAGCAAATATTCACCACTGATCTTTTGGATATCTTCCAGTAGCTTAATAGCCTGGGTGGAAAGCGGGACGTAATGTACCGCGCCCATCTTGGCACCACGATCTGAGTATTTTACCCCATCGATCTTTTCCCGCTGCCCTGGTATTGTCCAAAGACCGTTTTCAATGTCGATCTCTTCCCACCTGGCATGGCGCAGTTCGCTGGAACGCACGAACGTGTGTAAGGAAAAGAGAACCGCCAGTCGGGTTAATGGTCTGCCGGTGTAATTTACCGCTCTTGTCATCAGCTCAGGTAAACGTTCGAGCGGTAGGGCAGGGCGATGCCGTACTTTGGGATTGGTAATCGCGCCTTTCAGATCATGGGCTGGATTGTAATCGACGCTCCCACGTTGGACGGCATAACGAAAGATACTTCCCATAGTGGTTTTAACACGTCCTGTGGTCGCATCAATGCCCTGATTGGTCATATCAATCAACATTGGAAGAAGGTCACGGGTTTTGAGCGTATCAATGGGCTTTGAACCTATAGCCGGTAACAGATGGTTTTCCATTTCCCGTAGAATTTTGGCGCGGGTAATTTCTTTCCATTCAGGATGTCCCACTGTTCCACTGTGCCACTCTCTGGCTACTTTCTCGAATGTGGGGGAAGTCAGTTCGTCCTTTTCTGACCTTTTTGCTTCGCGCGGGTCACGGCCATCAGCCAGTAGTTGTCTGGCTTCGTCACGACGCTTTCGCGCTGTTGCAAGCGGAACATCTGGGTAAACCCCTAATGCTAACGTAGCTTGTTTACCATTAAAGCGGTAATTCATTCTCCACGCCTTGGTTCCATTCTTTTTAACTAACAGATAAAGGCTTCCACCATCTGTAAGTTTGTAGTCAGCATCCTTAGGCTTGGCGTTCTCAATTTTTTTAGGTGATAGTTCGTTTAAAGCCATGTGCAGTAGGCCTCTTATAGAATGGTGATGGTATCGGGATATCGAACCGACGAATACCATCACAGATACCATCAGAGGGATGTAATGTCATGAAGTGACATGAAATGAAAATTTGGCCTGAGTAGTGCTAAATTGCTGGGTTTCAGAGGTTTTGTGTAATGACTTGAAATGGTGTGAAAGAACTTCAGATTGTCCCCTGCAGGAATCGAACCTGCAACTAGCCCTTAGGAGGGGCTCGTTATATCCATTTAACTAAGGGGACATAGAACTTAATGATTTTTAAGCGTTCAGCTTGTGTTGCATGTTATCCTATCATTCCCCGTACCATCAAGCATTTCATTCCTTTTATTTCCTTTCCGTTCGCATCGATTCGCTTAGAAAATCACTTCGTTCACTTGCCATTGCGTACACATTGAGTACAGAATGCAGAATTTCAGTGTGTACAGGATACAGAGCCGTGGCCCTTAGTGATACCAAACTCCGTAGCATCAATGCTAAGCCATACAGCGGCGCAGCTGAGGTCACAGATGGTGACGGGCTGAGTGTACGCATAACTCCCACAGGCACGATCACATTCCAGTTTCGTTATCGCTGGAACGGTAAGCCCGTTCGCCTCTCCATTGGCCGCTATCCTGCTATGTCTCTCAAGGAGGCGCGCGTTGTCGTCGGTGAGATGCGCGAATTGTACCTCAAGGGGCTAAACCCGAAAAATTATTTTGCCAAAGAAGATGGCGAGCTGACTCTCAAAGAGTGCCTGGATCAGTGGTGGGGCAAGTATGTTGAAACGCTGAAGCCGAACACTCAGACGCTGTACAAGTCAGTTGTGTACAACACGATGTACACAGAATTCCCGGACGCTCCGGTAGTTAACATTCCTGTTTCTGCATGGGTGCGTTTCTTTGATAAGCAGGAAAAGAAGAACAGCAAAAAGGCCAGAGTGCTTCTTCTACAGCTACGTTCTGTAATGAACTGGTGTATCAGCCGCCAGTTGATCCCATCGTGCGAGGTCCTGAAGCTTAGCGTTAAGACCATTGGGAAAAAACCTGATGTGGGTAGCCGAGTTCTCACATATACCGAGTTGGCAAAAATCTGGCTGGCGCTGGAGAATAACAAGATCGTGACTTCCAACAAGGTGCTTCATCAGCTGCTTTTGCTTTGGGGAGCCAGGCTATCAGAGCTGCGTCTGGCTACCGCCAGTGAATTTAACATGGATGATCTTATCTGGACGACGCCAGGAGAGCATTCCAAGATGGGTAACGTTATCCGTCGCCCGGTGTTTGGCCAGGTGAAACCTTTTCTTGAAAGGCTCCTCAATGCTGGAAATGATGTTCTGTTTCCCGGCCAGGAACTGGACAAGCCAATAGATCGCTCATCAGCTAATCTCTATATGAAAAAGTTAAGGAATAAAATTGATATCCCAGAATGGCGAACACATGACTTCAGGCGCTCGCTGGTGACAAATTTATCAGGTGAAGGGGTTATGCCCCACGTCACCGAAAAGATGTTGGGGCATGAGTTGGGAGGAGTGATGGCTGTGTATAACAAGCACGATTGGCTAGTGGAACAGAAAGAAGCATATGAGCTATACGCAGACAAAATTTTTTGGCATGTTAATAAAATAGATTGAGGTCTATTATTTAACAATACTGGTAATGATCTGTTTCAAGGATAATGTGGTGGTTCTTCCTTCATACTACTGGATAAGTGATTTATAAGGTTATTTATGTCAAAAAATAAAAAGGTAACACATATGAAGTTTGAAGAAATGGTTTGTGGGTATGTCATGCCTATTTCCGATACGCCTGATTATCGCTCAGGACATTGGGAAGATATAAAATCAATGTTGGATGAAGTTACCTCTGAAATTGGATTTAAAGAAAGTCGAATTGTTAGTACCGGTCTTGATGTTTCAACGATTCATAAAAGAATTGTAAATAACATTTACAATGATGATATAATAATATGTGATGTAAGTTCCAGAAATCCGAATGTAATGTTTGAGTTGGGAATGCGGATTGCTTTTGATAAGCCAGTAATTATAATTAAAGACAATGCCACGCAATACTGCTTCGACTCTGGCACTATAGAACATCTCGAATATCCTAAAGATATGAGATATGCTGAGATTGATAAATTTAAAAACATATTAAAACAGAAGATTGAAAAAACTATTGAGCACCACCAATCTAATCCTGACGAAAGTCCTATACTAAATAGCTTTGGTTCATTTACCGCGATTCGGCCTAACATTCCTGAAATGACTGAAGCAGACCTATTTAGGTCTGAGTTACAAGAAATAAAGTACCTCTTGGCAAAGAATTTTAAAAACCGAGATAATTATTGGAATGAACCAACAAATTGGCTGAGGGAAAAACGCCCTAAGGCTATTTTCGGCGGAAGTGACGAAGAAGTTTTTGCGAATGTAACTTCTATACCTGGAATCAGTGTGGAAGGTGTCGATGACAAGTTTGTTTACATTATGTCAAAGAGCCTGAGTCCCCTAAGGGAATTACATGAAAAGTTTGGGAGTGTAAAACATTTTGGAAATGAGTAAATGATATAAAAGGTAGGTGATCGAAATTAATGTTAAATCGCCTACCAATTATGTTTAGTTTTTATCGTATGCCTCAATGTTACACGGCTTCGTATTACTGTTTAATTCCATGTTCTTGCTATGCGCTTTTTCTGTTAATACCACCTTGCTCTAGCCATTCAATAACTGCTTTTCGACTATATCTTGTAGGGTACGTTAAAACTGGTTGAGGGAAACTATATTCTTTACGTAGTCTCCAGATGGCTGTTTTTTTCTTGCCAAGTAATTCGAATACTTCTTTCTCTTCCATAAAATCTGTAGAAGTCATAAGCACCTCATTCAAAATTACCGTTAAAAATACACGTTCCACACCCACCGCGAGCCCCTTCAGTACAAACATCACAGCGGTCTACTTTTTTACGAGGTTGTTCTTTGATGTGCAGCCTTGGCTCCCCATCTTTTGGCTCCGGCCATTCGCGCTGCTTGTTTACCGCCAGCTTATCGATCATCGCCTGGGTAATCTGCTCGTCAGTGATACCGGAACGACGTTGCGCATCCCACAGCAGGAATTGCATATCAGCCCATTCGCTCAGGTCGTCAGGGTCGGCAGCTGTTTCCAGCGCTTCTTTGCTGCGGTGTTTCAGTGGGCCAACGGGGCCGACGTTGCCGAAAGTTGCCTGCGACCACTCGGCATGCGCGATGCGTACCTGGTCACGTTCCGGCGCTGGCTGTGGGCTGGCGTAGACTGGCATGACATCATTCTGACCCTTGTTACTTTCATCCGTCAGCGCCCAGAACAGCCTTCCTGCCGGATGCTTGAAGATGTAAGCAACTGGCTCAGAATTCACCAAAGAAATCGGCTGTGGAGTCGTATAGAGCGGGATTGTGTAACCTTCGACAGCATTCCGCGCCCGGTCAGCGGGCCACGCACGAAGATAAAGCCCTGTCGCATGCATGTTCGAAATTTCGTGCTTCTCGGTGAACGCCACCGGCTCGCTGTCCATTGCGGCCAGCGCCATGCGGGCCAACTCCCTGACAACTACTGGCGGCGCATGTCTGTCATTCAGGTCATCCCAAAGCTCGCACATTTTCTTGCTATCGTCAGGATGAACATCTTCGTTAGTACCAGCCAGTGCGGTAATAACTTCGTCGGCGGCAACAATGATTTTCTGTGCCTGCTCTCTGGTTATGGTTGATTTGGTCATTGGTTGGCTCCTTCTGCGTAACTGCCGTACCACCACCCATCCCCACCATCAGTCAGGGATATCCGAATCTTACCTACAGCGTTGAATACGCTAACCGAGCAACTGAATGACCCCTGTCGTGAATTTACCTTCACTCCGTTTTCGAACTTTCCGAGGCGGATAGTTTTGGTTTCTGCGTCAATCTGAATATCGATTTTTGTTCCGCGCAGCCCTGTATCCTCAGTAATTAGCCCGCCAGTAGCGCCTGATTTTGTTTTTCTAAACGAGACGAACCTATTGCCAGGACCTCTTCCATTGCGTTTTTGGTATTGACCTAATTGAGATACGAATGCCATCACTCAGCCTCCCCTTGATACTTTTCAAACCAGAACACTACCGGCGAGTTAGTTGGTTGAACCAGGCCGAATGATTCCGCTGTACGGTAGCTTCTCGATGCCCGGCGAGTCACATCAACTTGAGTTGCAATGCGATTGCGAAAATCCTCAACCGTGCTGCACATTTTGAACAGGTTGCAGGGGATGCATGCCGGAACCATGTTGCTGACCGTGTCGTTTTCTGGTCTGTCCATTGCGTAGCCATTACTGATATTCCTTCGCACTGCTTCGACGTGGTCAGCGTGCCATTTATCGCCAAGCTCACAGCCACAGTAAGCGCAGCGCCCGCCAAACTTCATGCGCAGTTCTGCGCGCTGTTTTTTGGTCAGTGCCATCACTCAGCCTCCACCTTGATGCCAGCGGCGGCACGTTCAGCCTCGCTCTGTTCCCAAAACCACTTGTGAAGCGCCATAAGCTCTTCATCGAGCGGAGCATATTTGCGGTCGAAATAGGCCTGTGCGTCTTTCTCCGCTTCATCAGGCAATTCGCCTGGCCCGAAGAGCGTGTTATAAATCCACGCCAGCCCGTTTTTAGCATCGCCAGTGGCCTGCCATTCGATGATTGCAGCCTGCATAACCAGGATATTTTTCCCGATCAGCAGATCGAGCTGCTGATAGCGCTTACGGATATATTCGTTTTGCGCTTCAAGTTCTGCGTTGCGCTGCTGTGCCTTCTCCAGTTTCTCTACAAGGGTCAAAACGTCAGGGTCACTGGTATCAACTACCGTTATGCGCGACTCAGCGTAATGGTCATCGGCAATGCTACGACCCGGCGCGTAATGGCAACCTGTTTCATCATAGGTAGCACCACTACAGCCATAAGTAATGCGGCTTGCCGACATGCGCTGAATTGTCATTTCAACACCGCAAATGTGGCACTTAGGGACTAAAGTCGGGCGGTAACGCTGGCGGATTTCTTCAAGTTTTTCCGCTGTAAGTTTGGTGATATCAATCATGCTGCACTCTCCTTAATCCCACTGCAGAACAGATGCGAAATACGCACCGCGACAAGGCGTATCACGAGGATGATGCCAGCCTGAATAACCTTCCTGCCCACCAATTGGACTGACTTTGTACCAGCACTGGTAATAGCGAGCGCTGGAAGCAAAATCCTCTGCGCCTTCAGCATCAATCACATCTTGGGATACAGACGCCTGGATAATATCTGCTTCGCTATAGTCGCCCCGCATAACCAGAAAACGAGCCTCATCAGAGCAAAGGTAATCAACTGCCCCATCAAATTTACCCTTGCTGGTTGGTTTGGTTACGTTGCTCATGCTGTCCACCATTCAATAAACATGCAGATACCAACGGTTACTACGGCAATCAGCACCCAGCAGATCACATCTAACAAGGCGGCGAACCGACGCAGGGTGTATTTGCTGTAATTCTCAGGTTCAAAATTCATTGCGCCTCCCCAAGCACCCAGCGCAGAGCCTCGGCATATTCGCCACTGGCATCTTCGAGTGCTTTTGTAATTTCCTTGCGTGATTTGATACGCGGCTTTGCTTCACCAAGAACCTGGCGCTGTCGCCGGGCTTTTTCATGGCCCGTGGTGCCGGCGGTCGCTGTCTCGATCTGCTTGACCTTCTCCCGTTGCTCTTCGGGTTTAAGCGATGCCAGTTGGCGCGCTTGGGTAACGGTAATTGTGCCAGCCTCTACAGCTTCCCGGACGGCCTGGGTAGCCTCGAGGAGGGAGAGCGTTGCTCGAACGGTTTGAACGCTGCAGCCAAACAACACTGCAATGTCGTCCTCATCGAGCCCGCGATCGAGTGCGTCTGACATTTTTTTAGCCCGGCCAAGCGGTGTATCAGGTCGGCGAATTTCGTTTTCGCTGACCATGTATTTAGCCATCTGATTTGCTGATCCGCGCTTAACGACCCCAGGAACAAGCAGTGGGGCTTTGCCCTCGTTCAAAAGAAGCTTATTTGCCTCCAGGGTATGCTTAACACGCTGGCGGCCTACAACTACGCAGGTGAGCCCCGTTTCAGAGTCTTTCCAGACGATAATCGGCTCCAGTACACCCAGCTCTTTTATGTTCAGAACCATTCCTTCGTCGATAGGAAGGTGGACCCGTTCATCGTAAAGCGGGTGAGTTTTGTCGGTAACCAGATGCAGGCTTTCAGGTTCGAACGTTAAAACGTTCGTTTTGCCGCTGGCGCCGTATACAACCTTTGAGTCTTTAGCCATCAGAGAGCCTCCACGTTACGGAAGCTGGTGGGGGAAATTGCTTTCAAATCGCGCATTGCTTCGAGGACATGCAGATTTATGCGCTTCTTGGTATATCGCTCAGTAATACGATCACACTCCTTCGCCCAGGATTTGACCTCTGCGAGAAGGGCGTCACGTTCGGTGCGCGTCTGGCGCAGAGCTACATTCGACACATCGAGGACGGTAGCCAGTTCCCTGATGATTGCTGCCTGTTCTGGTGGCATAGTTTTGGCTATTTCGTACGCCTGTTTAATCAGTTGTTTTGCTGTCTTAGCCATCTTTTGTTCTCCATCTGACGCGCTGCAACGCGTAAATTTAGGGTGCAGCAACCCAACCCATGAGAATGGGTTAGATGCTTGGTTAATTTATCGCTTAGCTTCGCCGCCGAGAGCTTTGGTCAAATCAGAAATCAGAGTACTCATTTCACCTGTCATGAGAATGAAATCTGCATCGAACCGCTGTGCTACATCCTCACGATCGATATCATCATTTTGAGATACGAGCTCATCAGCGAATTTAATACGCTTAATGGATACGTCGTCACAAAGGGTAAAGCGAATACGATCCTGCCAATCGAGGAATAATTTCGTGACAACCTTTCCAGCTTCGATGTGGGTATGAATTTCGTCACTTACGAGGTCTTGTTTCTTGAAGCGTCCAATACCTCCGGCCTCCAAAACAGCTTTAATTTCTGCTTCATTACCCAGATTAAAACCATTAGGCGCGCTGCCTGAACGAACCCATTCAGTCATCGTTAGCTCGACAGGCTCTTCCATTGTCAAAGGAACGACGGGAAGAGATCCCAGGGTCTTGCGCAGGAGTGCCAGGGCATCTTCAGCACTGCGCGCACTGGAGGCATCGACTATGACCAGGTGATCGGTGGTATTCACCCAGATTCGCGTGATGATGTTCCGTGAGAAAGCCCTGGGGAGAAGGCTATGTAAAACCTCATCGCGTAGAGCATCCTTTTCAGTCTTTTTCAGACGTCGCGCCTGTTCTGATTCAAGCTTAGAAATTTTCTTGTTGAGCTCATCGGTAATGGTTGGGCGTGGGATAATTTTCTCTTCCCGGCGGATCACGAGCAGAAGCTGACCGCTAACAAAATGAAATAGCTGGTCAGAATACTGTCCAAGGGGAGATACCCAACCGGATTTAGCCATATCCTGACTCCCGCAAGGAGAGAAACGGAATGGTTCAAGCTTGTCTGCCAGATCCGCGATGGTGTGTTCTTCCACGATGGTAATATCGCGAGAGAGCCGGTAAATAAGAGCATTTTTGAAGAAGTTCATTTCGTTTCCTCGATCCGCCACTGCAATGGCATCAGGTTAGTTATCTCCACACAACGGAAAGAGCACTGAAGCACTGGAAACTCACTTGACTAACACAGTGCTTTTTCCTGTTGTGTGCCGGGCTTCCACCGGCTCCCATCTGTTTTTAAAGCCACTCAGATATCGTCTGGGCTGCGTCGTCTCTTCCGGCTGTCATTCGGGTTGAACTCGCCCGAAACGAGATTGAAGGGTTATAGCCCCTTACGGCATTCACGCCCTATCACGTGTGTCGCGTATGCCACGCCAGCACCTAACGAGTTTTAACGACCTTTGCCGTTTGCATCATCTTGTCGCCGCTGTTATCGATGCGGAACCGCCACTGTCCAGGACATTTAAAAGGACCGTCTCCAAGTGGTAACTCTTCCAGTCCCGCTAAACACTCGTGTAAATGCTTAACGTGAATGGCTGATATCCTCGTCTCTTCCGAGGTGTCACACCTTTTCGCCGCGCTGGTGGGGCGCACGTCGTGCCTGAAACACTTAGCTTGCACATTCTTCCGGAATTCCTGAGAGCGCATGGATAAAGGTAACTCTCTGGCGGCTAACGCTGCATGTGCCATACAGCGGTTGCGAATATTGCCGTTCACAACTGGAAGCGCACTCCTTCAGTTACAAACCGATCCCCACCGGAAAGAAGGGGAATGCGCTTCCATGTTGTGTTCTGTTCATCCTTGTCCGTAAGTTGCGTCATGTGCCGACGAGTAGAAGATAATCATAAATTGCGAGTAACGCAATAGATATGTGCGTAAAACGCAAATCCAAGGCAAAAAAAAAGGCCTCGAATGAGGCCTAGTTTATGATGAGGAATGCTATCCATGCCGTTTAAAGGACTGAGACTGGCTTATTAAAACCTTTCCATAGATATAGAATCTGTGCTCATTCTCTTTAGTTATATTCCATTCTCTATAACGAGGGTTATCAGAGATGACTAGCAGTTGGTCTGGTATCATCTGCAGCCGTTTGACATAAACTTTTCCATCAAAACCAAAGACGTAAATCCCATCCCCATCGAACTCATTGATAGTTACGTCCACAAAGATTAGGTCGCCAGGCTCAATCGTTGAGGCCATGCTATCACCGCGAACGTTGATGACCTTTACTCCAGATGGAGTCCTGCCACCAAACATTGCCAATGCCTGATCATTGCTGAACTCGATAGCATGAATGACATCTATGACGTCACTACCGTGTATATGTCCTGCCCCGGCGCTTGCGCTCACATCAAGTACCTCGACTCTGTATACATCCACATCCTTTACGGGAGATGCATATTTTTCACTGTTTATATGTACAGTAGTATCATTTTCGTCAGAGGTAAATAGGTCAGGTACACTTACGCTTAAAGCTTGAGCAAGTCGGTTAAGTGTCTGTTCTGAAAACTGCTTTTGTTTACCAGTTTCAAGCCTGGAAATATTGGCAGCATCAACGCCCACAGCTTCTGCAAGCTCTGCGATTTTAATGTTCTTCGCTAAGCGAAGTTGTCGTATGCGAGATCCTATTTTCATTCACTCATTACATGTTGTTTTTGCGTTTCGTGCAAAGCAACTTGCGCAATTTGCTTGTGTGGAATAACATGCGTAATGCGCAAAAATAGGAGGCATTATGCAATCACCATTAAGAAAATTGCGAAAATCGCATGGCATGACCTTATTGCACGTAGCAACCGGGGTACAGGTAGATCCTGCAACGTTGAGCCGCATTGAAAGATGCGAGCAAGTCCCATCTGTCGAACTGGCAGAGAGATTAGCCAAGTTCTTTAGAGGAGAAATAAGCGAATTACACATTTTGTACCCAAGTCGCTATCAAACAGATGACGTACCAAGTGCAAATAATCGTACTGCTTAAGCGGTTATTCGATAACTACAAAAGGAAAATCAATATGGTAGAGCCAAACCTCAAAGAAGCCGTCAAAGCGATGTGCAAAGCATATCCTGGTGGGCGCGAAGCAATGGCTGGCGCACTGGGAATGACGGTGACGCAGTTTAACAACAACCTTTACGAGAAAAACGGCTGTCGTTTCTTCGAAGTCAGCGAGCTGGAAGCGATGGAAGACATTTCCAACACGTCGTTACTGGCTGACTACTTCGCTCGCCGCCGTGGTGCGCTGCTGGTGGATGTTCCGCACCTTGAAGAGCTGGATCGCGTGGACTTGTTCAGCCGGGCAATGCGTACCTCAGCCGCCAGGGGGCAGGTTGATCAGATTATCGAACAGGCGCTTGAAGATGGCGTTATTGAAAGGCATGAGGCCGAAGAAATCATGGTGCATCACCGCCGCCACCTGGCAGCTCGCGAAGAAGAGATTGCCGCAATCATCACGCTTTTTTCACGCAAAAAGAAGTGACGCCAGCGAGTTGCAGCTCCTGGCGTCGTGGCGTGTCGTTATCAGTGGAGATTACTAACGCATGAACAGTTTATCAACACAATACCGCAGGTCGCAACTTGTAGCGCGGCCAGTTCCTGGTGGAGCAGGACCGGTGCAGTTCGTGTATGGGGTAAGAGTACCAGGCGGATTCGAACCTGTCTGCTACCAGTTTGCTCAGTGGGTGGTAGGGGACTTTAACGGCCAGGCGGAGAAAGTATGCGAGAACTTAACCGATGGTTCAGAGATCACTACGGTGTCCCGGTCAGGGTCATACGCTGGGAGCCCCAAACACAGCGCGTTATATACCTGCGCGAAGGGTATAAGCACGAGTGTTTCAGCCCCTCGAGCAGTTCAGACGAAAATTCAGGGAAATAGAGGGGTCTTATGAGCCTGTTAATGCCATCAAGGCCGATAGTCATTAATCCTGACCTTGCCTATAGCATCGGCCTGAATGAAGCCATTGCGCTGCAGCAGCTTAACTACTGGCTGCAGGAGACTAACTCAGGGCTGGAGCGTGACGGCGTACGTTGGATCTACAACACAACAGAGCAATGGCTGGAGCAATTCCCGTTCTGGTCTGAATCCACTCTGAAGCGCACATTCACCCGACTGAAGAGCCTGGGCGTGCTTAAAGTTGAGCAGCTGAACAAGTCTCAGCGCGACATGACGAACTACTACACGATCAACTACGAGAGCGAGCTTTTAGATGAGGTCAAAGTGACCAAATCGAAGAAGTCAAAATGCGCCGTTCCATCAGGTCAAAATGACACGATGGAAGAGGTCAATGTGAAACGCTCCACCGGGTCAAAACGAACCGCTGTCATCAGGTCAAATTGGCACGATGATCTTACAGAGAATACAACAGAGAGTACTACAGAGATTACAGGAAAAGACTCTTGTCCGGTTGCGCTGCAACCAGACCAGACCGATCCGGCAGATCTCGTTCTGGATCATTTCAATCGGGTAACCAACTCGACCTATGGCAAGGGGGGACGAACCAAAACGACGCTGGGTTATATCCGGGGACGCCTGGCCGAAGATTACAGCCCTGAAGACCTGATGCTGGTGGTTGACTACCTGAACGCGAAATGGGCTCAGGATCCGAAGATGAGCGACTACCTGCGGCCCAAAACGCTGTTTGCTCCCGAGAACTGCGTCGAGTATTTCGACAAGGCCAAAAAATGGGAAGCAGCCGGACGCCCAGCCTGGACTGGCGGAAAGTGGGTGAAACAAGACACGGCGTTCAAGTCCAGTTATTCCGACGTGGATTATTCAGTGCCAGCGGGGTTCCGTTCATGAGCAAGCCATTTCTGAAATGGGCTGGTGGAAAGTATACCCAACTGGCTGACCTGTTCGTGCATATCCCGGCAGGGAAACGCCTGATAGAGCCATTCGTTGGTGGTGGGTCGGTATTCCTGAACAGCGAAAAGCACGCAGATTACCTGCTGGCGGACGTTAATCCGGACCTGATTAATCTGTATCAGATGTTAGCGGTGGTGCCGGATGAAGTGGAATTAAAGGCCCGCTGGATGTTTGAGCACATGCGGTCACCAGATGGCTATGAACTGATCCGTTCCGAGTTCAACGCTCAGACTCTGGATGCTACTGAACGCGCAGCTGCATTCCTGTATCTCAACCGGCATTGCTTCAATGGCCTGATGCGCTACAACCAGGCGAACAAGTTCAATGTGGGCTGGGGAGGCTACAAGGCCCCGTATTACCCGATGGATGAGATGAAAGCCTTCGCGGGTATGGCGCATAACTGCGTATTCATGACCGCTGACTACCGCCGAACTATCAGCCTGGCCGGGAAAGGGGATGTGGTTTACTGCGATCCGCCTTACGAACCGATGCCGGGAACAACCGGATTCACCGCCTACGCCGCTGGTGGTTTTAACTGGGAGAACCAGGTAGACCTGGCGAAGCAATGCGTATCTGCCTTTCACCGTGGGGCTCGGGTAGTGATTTCCAACTCATCCGCACCGAAGGTTCTCGACCTGTACCGGGAGCATGGTTTTAACCTGCAATTCATCAACGTGCGCCGTTCGATCTCCTGCAAAAGCAGTACGCGGGAAGTCGCAAAAGACGTTGTAGCGATCCTTTAAGGGGGCTAAATGAAACTGACTTTACCATTTCCACCGAGCGTAAATAGTTACTGGCGCGCCCCGAGCAAGGGACCGCTGAAAGGCAGGCATCTGGTAAGCGAGACAGGTCGCAAGTTCCAGCAGGCAGCGAGAGCGGCGATTATTGAGCAACTGCGGGCCGTTCCCCGGCCATCCTCTGATCTGGCCGAGGTTCACATAGTGTTGTATCCGCCGGATCAGCGCCGTCGGGATATCGATAACTACAACAAAGCGCTGTTCGATGCCCTGACTCTAACAGGCGTCTGGGAAGACGACAGTCAGGTTAAGCGCATGCTGGTGGAGTGGGGGAATATCGTGAAGAAAGGGAAAGTAGAAATCACCATCCGACGTTTTCGTGCAGCTGCCTGACGTGGAGATGATATGAGAGCACTACTAACCCCTGAGATTGCCCCACGCATGGGCGTTGTTCTTCTTCGCCCAGGTGCTGATCTCATGCCGATGTTCAGGAGAGGGCGGGTACTGATTGAGCCTGCACCGGAAAAATACAGCGACTACGCAACCGGCGCTATCCCTCCCGCCACGCAGCCACTGGCAGAAGACCCGGTTTTGAAGCCAGTCTTCGAAAACAAAGACGTCATTCTGCGCGCGGGTGGTATCAGCTCGCTGGAGGCCGAGCTGGAGCGTCGTTTTGAATGCCAGTATCCGCACGGCTCGTGGCACAGCGAAAATTTTACGCTGTTCCGGCATGAGCCTGGCAGCATCCGCCTTTGCTGGGCCTGCGATAACCTGGTGCGTGATCAGTACACAGAGACGCTGGCAGGCATTGCGCGTGGGAACCTGGTATCCTGGTTGATAACGGTCATCCGCACACAGCTGGGGTTCAACGAAGACCATCAACTGACGATCCCCGAGTTGTGCTGGTGGCTGGTAATAAACAATCTGGCGCACGTCATCCCTGAATCGCTGGCCCGGAAAGCCCTGCGATTGCCGGAAATAAAGCATCAACCGGTGATGAAGGAGAGCGATATTGTGCCGGAGCCAGCGGCGAGCGAAGTGGTGCAGAAAAAGATTCTCGGTCTTCGCGTAGATCCTGAAACGCCGGAATCATTCATGCTGCGACCAAAGCGCCGCCGTTGGGTAAACGAGAGCTGGACGCGCTGGGTTAAGTCTCAGCAGTGTGTCTGCTGTAACAAACAAGCAGATGATCCCCATCACCTGATAGGCCACGGACAAGGTGGAATGGGAACAAAAGCGCATGACCTGTTTGTGTTGCCGCTTTGCAGAGCGCATCACGACGAGTTGCACGCTGACACCGTGGCATTTGAGGAGAAGCACGGCTCACAGCTGGAGCTGCTGTTTCGATTTCTGGATCGTTCGCTGGCAATTGGCGTGCTGGCATAGTGGAGAACGCATAATGATTAACCCGTCCGAGGTTGGAAAAGCTGGTGAAATGGTCAGGCTGAAAACGCTGGAGGCCATCTGGATTCAAGGGAAGCTGCGCATGTGGGGCCGCTGGTCTTACATCGGCGGCGGTAGTGGTGGAAATATGTTCAATCAGCTGTTGGCGTCAGGGAAGATAACGAAGACCGCTATAAACGATGCTTTGCGCCGTATGAAAAAATCAGGCATTACCAAGCCAGAGCTGGAAGCGTTCTTTAAGGAAATCCTCAGTGGTAAAAATAAAAGCGGTCTGGCTTTTTGTACTGACGAGGAAGGGTTGATAATTGATTCTGTGCTTAGTGCTCAACTTGTGCGTTCCGGGAATAAAGCTCTCTATCAGTTAATCAGGGATCGATATGTCTACCGCATGAGTAAGAAGGCGATGGCGAAAGAGCTAAACGAAAAGCATCCAGAATGGTGCTTGCGGACTTGTGAGAGCAGGATCGATGTTTGGTTAAATCTTGCAGAATCGATGCTTTACGCACCAATGTGTGACGCATTTGGCACAAATGGCGACAGATTTTACTTGAATAGTTGCGCGGAAAGTGCTTGAATTGTGATAGGCTCGGGACGTTAAAGCGAACTGAGCAACTGAACAGAAAAAAGAAACCCGCCATTGTGCGGGTTTTTCACATCTAGAGCAGTCCTATAGCCCCACCGGCAATAGCAGTAAGCAATGGGTGTTCTGCTAACTTTCTTAGCAGCCCCTTTGCCTCTTCTTTCTGCTGTGGCGTACCCTGTGAGCTATTTATTAAGTTATTCAGAGTTTCGATACTATTGGTAATCTCCTGACGGTTATGATCTCCAATCTGGACATTTCCTCCGTGAATGTTGATTTGCTGTGAAGAGACAGCTGGTTGAACCTTTTTGGGACCAACTTTGAGTTGGAAGTGTGGACCAAATCCGCCAACGCCAGTGTCGTAAAAATTAGCCTTATAAATTTCCTTATGTTCTTCCTTGCCGTTTGGAAGGATTCGAATAACAGTATCTCCGTCATCAATGTCGGCCATTTTGTCGTTTACGATAACTGTATCCCCTGCAAACTTTGCCTTATATGGACCGCATCTGCTGCCATCACTTTTTAAAATGTAGGCATCATCTTTAGCTGTAAGCATCTCTACTCCTGTGTGAAGTCATTGCTAGAAAAAGCTGGCGCTTAACATATACCGTTAAAATGGAAAGGAAGTGTGAGATGCCGGTCAAAAAAGGCAATTCAATAAAACACAAGAGAACCTGGCCTCTAGATGCTTCGGTGACCATAAATTTCAGGCTTCGGGAATCACTCCGTACTTACCCTTTGATATAAGAGCCCGCCAGCCTGATCCCTTTCCAATACCCACAGCACCCCGTTAACCCGGAGGTGGAGACTATGAAAATGCCTACTAACCCGAGTAACTGGCCTGATCTGCTGGAGTTGCTGCAGAGCTGGTGGCGCGGAGATACGCCGCTGGGGGCCGTACTGCTCTCAGTTGTTATGGCGGGTCTTCGAATCGCTTATAGCGGTGGCGGCTGGAAAAAGATGCTTCTTGAGGGGCTTCTGTGTGGGGCGCTAACGCTTACATTCGCATCGGCGCTTGAATACTTAGACTTCCCCAAATCTCTCTCAATCACCATTGGCGGTGGGGTGGGGTTCGTTGGCGTAGATGCCATAAGGGCGTTTGTAATGAAATATCTTGGCGGCCGATTCGGTATCGGTGGCGGCGATAACAAGGCTTAACCATGACAGCAGATCAAATTATCGAGGGCATCCTCGGAAAGGAAGGGGGTTATGTCGATCACCCCTCTGATAAAGGCGGGCCGACCCGCTGGGGCATCACGCAAACCACCGCCCGTGCACATG
>ERZ1023865.101-NODE-101-length-47787-cov-98.723498_pt1 | contig 47787 bp, 68 predicted proteins | sample MGYA00380389_ERZ1023865 | MGnify/ENA primary metagenome ERZ1023865 (study PRJEB33179, sample SAMN07449008) | human gut metagenome | biome: Human-gut; feature: Human associated habitat; material: Faeces | host: Homo sapiens | place: India: Bhopal | collected... | reverse complement strand
ATTGTTTTCCTCTTTTACAGATGGTAAATCCCTACCACAATATCTACAAACTACGGCTTCTTTTTTTATTAATTCTGCACAATAAGGGCATTTTCTTAAACTATTATCTTGTTTTAAAATGGCATCATCATTTTTACTAATACAAAGAGAATGTATAAGAGCGACGATAAAAAGAAGAACACCATAAATATACCATAAACCAAAAGAACGACCTTTACTACTAGCAATAAAAGCAGGAATAAGACCTAAAACTAAACTTAAAAATAAAATTTCCATATATATCACCTCATTGATTTATTTTAGCTCCATCAGCTTGAGCTTGATTAAATAAAATATAATTTCCCCATAAAATATGAAAATCGTGATTATCATTTGAAATAATTAATGAAATCATTGTTGAAGGTGGTATCTCCCAAGATTTCATATTTTTTATATTTAAAGCATTTGGTTCACCGTAAGTTTTAAAGAAATCTATATAAGTTTCCATAAATAAAGGAGTTTTATCTGTATATACATCGAATTTATCAATAAAACTAGCTTCAATATTATAAAGTTTATTATTCCAAAAATATAAATTTGCTTTTAATATTAAAAGATCGTTTTTATCGCTTACAAAATATGTAGTATATACAACAGCATTTTCTTCAGGAACATATTTATTATATGTTAATATATAACCTTTATTTTGTATATCCTGCAAGCTATCCTCCCAATAAAAATCATAAAATTGACTGTATTCTTTAGCAAATACATTGCTGGGAAATAAAATAAAAATAAAAGCGAATAAAAATAATAATTTTTTCATATATATCACCTCGATAAAATTATAGCATAAGGTGGTGAGGTTATGCTTCCATTATCTTTGGCGGCTAAGATAGAAAAAAACAAAATAGCTACAGATAGCTGTTGGATAACGTTATTAGAGATTTTTATAGAAGGTCAAGACTCTATAAAGATTTGTAGTAATAATGTGGATGTAACATGGAATAATGCAGTATGGACTGCTTTCCCATTTACTGTAGACCAAGTAACACAAAATAAAACAGAAATACCTACAGTTCCTATAAAAGTATCTAATATAACACGTGTAATAGAGCAATATATAGAACAATATGGCGGATTGGTAGGGACAAAAGTTATATTGCGTGTAATAAATAGCAATTTTTTAGAAAATGCAGTGGCAGAGGTTGAGGAAACTTTTACAATAGAAAGCACTACAGCAGATGCACAATGGGCAACATTTAACCTAGGTGGTTCACTGCCTGTGAAGATGAGGTTCCCATTTAGACGAATTTTAAAAGATTGGTGTCCATTTGTATATAAAGGTATAGAATGTGCAGCTACAAGTGATTTAGAAACTTGTCCTCATACATTAAAAGGCTGTAGAGAGCGTAATAATAGTAAAAGATTTGGCGGAGAATATTCTATAAGTTTAGGAGGTATCTATGTATCAAACAAATGATTTTACAGACCTAATAGGAATACCGTTTAAAGACAGAGGCAGAGATTTAAGTGGTTTAGATTGTTGGGGACTGGCAAAAATAGTTTTTAAAAAATATGGTCAAGATATCCCAGATTATAATATTTGCTGTGAGGATATAACAAATATAGATAAAACTATAGATAAACAAAGGAGCTATTGGCAAAAAATAGAAAAGCCAGTAGCTCCTTGTTTAGTTGTTATGCATCTAGGCACTAAGTTTTGTAATCATACAGGAGTTTATATTGGCAATGGCAGATTTATTCATACTAGGGATAAAGTAGGAGTAAATATCGACCGCATAGACTCTATAAACTGGAAAAATAGAATAGAAGGATTTTACTTGCCACCCAAGAAGGTGAAAACATGAAGCTAATAATTTTACAAAATCCTTTTAATATAGCAGGTAGAGAAGTTAAAGATTTAACCTATATTTCAGGAAAAAAAATAAGTGAGTATATACAGCCTTATATAATGGGATTGCCATATAAAGATTTTTGCTATGCTGTTAATGGAGAAAAGAAAGAAGCAGATTATATTCCAGATAGTATGGATTATATAGCTATATGCCCTGTAGTAGGTAAAAGCTCTATATTAGGATCTATTTTATCCATCGGTCTAGCTATTGTTACAGGTGGTATTGCAACAGGTGGTATTGCCGCATGGGGATTAGCTGGAGGAACATTTTTAGCAGGACTTACAGCGGCAGCAGTAGGTTATATTGGCGGAATATTAATAAATCATATATGTCCAATGCCCAAAACTGATTTAAATATGAGTGATTTACAAAATTCTGTAACTTATGGTTGGGGCGAACAGCAGACAAGCAATACACAAGGTGGATGTTTGCCTGTTACTTATGGAAGCATGTATACGGCAGGTACAGAGCTTGCAAGACATGTAGATAGTGATGGCGAGCAACAATATTTAAATCTTATAGTATGTGGCGGAGAAGGCCCTGTAGATAGCATAGATGATATAACTATAAATGATAATCCTATAGAAAATTATGAGAATGTTGAAATAGAAAAACGTCTAGGAACGAATGATCAGGATGTTATTTCTAATTTTAATGACACATATGCAGACCAAAGTTTAGAATTTGAACTTTTAGTCCCAGAAAAAAAGCCATCAGGTGTAGGTGATGTATCTAATCCAAAAGGATTTATAAGAAAAAAAGCAGATGTGCCTTTAACTTCAGAAGAATTATTAGAATTACAGACATTGAAATTAAATTTATATCCAGATAGTGATTATTCTACCCAGCAAATAGAAGGAAACTCTGCCCAAGGTTTAGAGATATCGTTTCAGTTTCCAAATGGACTATACCACATGAATGATGATGGCAGTCTAGGAAATGCATCGGTAGTAATTTATGTGCAGTATAAAAAAGAAGATGCTACAGAATGGGAAAATTGGATATTAACAAAAATTGAAGATAACGATAATGCTACGAAATATAAAAAATACCGCATAGATAATCTACCAGAAGGTAGATATACTGTGCGGTGTTTGTGTTTATACAAGAGTGGCGATACTACAAGGGACGCTACAAGGATATATTGGTTTATTATTTCTTCTATCGTTTATGATGATTTTTGTAGACCAAATAAAGTATTAATTGCTATACGTGCATTAGCTACTAGCCAATTATCTAATAGCATAAGCATAAGGTGGAAGCAAACAGTAGATTATGTAAATGTATTTAATCCTAATACTGGCACGTATGAATTAAAATCTGCTAGAAATCCTGCTTGGGTAGCCTATGATATGCTTCATCAATGTAAAAAATTGAAAAATATCCATACAGGAAATTTTGAATACGTAGTAAGAAATATACCAGCAAACCAAATAGATTATCAAGCTTTCGTTGATTGGGCGGAGCATTGCGACACATTAGGTTTAAATTTTGAACATATTTTTGATAGTGTAAATGATCTATGGGAAGCACTAAAGACTCCAGAAACTTTTGGCCGTGGCAAAGTTTTAATGAGAGGTACGAAATATAGCTGCATTTGTGATAAACCAAGTGAGCCAGTACAGATGTTCACAGTTGGTAATATTCTTCAAGATAGTTATAGCAAGGAATATAGCGGTATAACAGACAGAGCAAACGCTATAGAGATTACTTTTATAAATAAAGCTAAAAACTACCAAAAAGACGTAATAACAGTTTATGGTGATGATTACGACAATGAAGAAATATATCAAAATCCTACGCAGGTTACATTATATGGCTGTACGGACTATGAGCAGGCATATAAATATGGAAAATATCAATTAAGGGTTAATAAAAAAATACGTACTTGCACATGGGATGCAGATATAGATGCTATAGCCTGTCAAGTTGGTGATGTAGTATTACTTAGTCATGATGTACCACAATGGGGATTATCTGGACGATTGTTATATGCCAATACTAACCACATTAAGTTAGATAGATTAGTAAATATGGTTAGTGGTAAGCAGTATGCCATAATCGTAAGAATGATGGATGATACTTTAATAACTAAGAATATAGTATTTAAAGAAGGTGAAACAGATTATGTAGAAATAGCAGAAGCCTTTGAAGAAATTCCTGAAGATTTTTGTATATATGCTTTTGGCGAAGTAAATAAAATGGCCAAACCATTTACCATAGTAGATACTTCTAGAAAAGATGATTTAACAGTGTCTTTAACAGGAGTTGAATATTTAGAATCTACCTATGAAGAAACGCAAGATGTGCCAGATATAGATTACACAGTACCAGTAACAAGCTATGAAGTAGAAGATTTAACAGCAAGAGAAGAAACATATATCCAGGATAATAATATACGTTCTGATATAAATATAAGCTGGCAAATGCCTAGAGGTGGAGCAGATAAAGTAAATGTTTATTATTCAGCAGATGGCGGAAATGTATGGACCTTATATACTACAACAAGCTTCCAAACAGCTAGAATAAGTAATTTAAATAAAGGAACATATTATATAAAAGTATGCGTAGTAAATAGCCTTGGTGCTGTATCTAAAGGTGTAGTAGCAGTAGTAAATGTAACAGGAGTAATAGCAGATATAGATGTAACAGTAACAGAAAATAAAGTAATAGATTATGCATCTACAGATTGGCAACAAGTAAACTTTGCTAATAAATTTAAAGATGTACCAAGTTTATTTGTAATAGCACAAACAGAAAATGGTATAGCATATACACAAAATATAACTACGACAGGGTTTGAAGTAAAACAGATAGATATTACAACGCAAGAACCATTAGAAGGGAAAATTATGTACGAAGCTAAAGGAGTGATACAAAATGCCAGCAGGAAATTATGATTTTCCATGTGAAAAAGGAAGTACTTTTTATTATACTATTCAGCTCTTTGGTGAAAAAATTGATGAAGATATGATAGATTTAACAGGATATGCTGTAAAAATGCAAATAAGAAAAAGTGCAATAGATGATACAGTTATAGCTACACCGACAACTAAAATAATAGATGCACAAAAGGGAATTATATCTATTTATTTATCATCAGAAGAAACGGCAAAAATAGAAACTAGTGGAGATAATAATCGTGAGTACGAAAAATATGTATATGATATAACGATAGATACTCCAACTAGTAATGGTAAATATGCAAAAAGAGTTTTAAATGGATATTTTTATGTAAGTCCAAGAGTAACAAATTAAGGAGAAAACAATGAGTAATATAGAAACTGTAAATAATATAAAAATAAATTTAGGTGGAACACAAGGACCAATGGGAATAACAAGAGCAGAATTTGATGCATTAAATAAAGGTGGCCCTGCTGGTGTTTATGATAATTTAGAAACACTACAAAATGCAGAGGATGCAGATAAAACTAGAATTTACTTAACTTTAGATAACGGAAATTGGAATTATTGGAATGGTAGTTTATGGGTAAGTGGCGGTGTATATCAAGCTGTTAATCCTGCTGATTTTGTAAAAAAAACAAATTTGTTTATAGTAAATAATGCAATTATATCAAATGAACATCCTTATGTTGGTTATGATGCAGAGGGAAATCAAATAGAAAAAATTGAAACATCTACAAAGGAAGATGCTTTTGTAACTAGTGAGTATATTCCAATAGAAACAGGAAAAACATATGAAACAGCACAAAATATAACTTATACATTACTTTTTTATAATAGTAGTAAAGAATTTATGTATGGTTATAGTGGAAGTAATATTGTTGGTATAGCAGTAGGTAATGCTACTTATGCTAGAATAGCAGGAGGTTCTAGTAGTAAAAATAAATTATTTTTAAGGGAAAAAACAAATGATGAATATATTTTTAATAATAAATATGTAAAATTAGAAGATAATTCAATTGATGTAAATAAAATAGATTTTATTAAAAATAAAAATTTGTTCAACATGAAAAATGTGATTTTATCAAATTCATATCCTTATGTAGATTTCTCTACTGAAGAGGAAACGTATGGTAAAAAAATAGAAAAAATAAAAAATGAAAAAAGATTAATGGCTACATCTGATTACATTGAAATAGAAGGTGGAGAAACTTATGAAGCAGGTACTTATAATTTACTATTTTATGATGAATTGAAAAATTTTTTATATGGGGTATCTGCTCAGAGCAATACAAATAATAATAATCCTTATTATATACCACAGGCATTAAGTACAGCTCCATTAAATGCAAGATATGCAAGGATTACAGGAGAGGTTAATAATGTTCCCAAAATGTATTTAATAAAAAGAAGTTTAAATAAGATAATAACATATGAGGGAAGTAACTATTTAAATTCTAATGTATTAGAAGGGGATATATCTAGCCTATATATAAGAAATTATAGCAATCAAGACATAGTAAGAGCTGATAATATTCCTAATAATAACATATACCCAGAACATACTACTTTTATAAGTTCTAATAATCTTTGTAATTTATTACAAACTTTTAGAGGTCCACATCCAAATTTTAATGTTAATGAGGATAATGAGTACACTGAATTTTATAGTCCAGAGAAAGAAGGACAAGGTTATTGGACAACTGATTTTATAGAAATAAAACCTAATACTAAATATAAAGCACATAGTGGTGCATTATTGTTCTATGATGAAAACTATACATTAATAAAAGCTAAAGGAAATAGTAACGATAGTTTTGGATTAGAAAAATTTAATGTTGTAGACACATCACCAGAAAATGCTAAATATGCTAGATTATGGGAATATAGTTGGGGAAGAAATGCGCTCTGTTTAGTAGAATATGATAAACCATCTTATGAGTTAGATAAAAAAGTTTTTGGTGAGATATTTAATAAACAGGAAAATCTTATATCTAATAATATTATTCCAAATAAATTTAAAGATAGTGATTATGGATTAACTTTAATGGATAATTTTTATTTTTTAGGCAGATGGGAGAAAAGACAGTTAAGAGGGACAGATTGTGTATGTACAGGTTATAATGGCGGTAAAATTTTCACAAAAATAGAAAATACATCTAGTATTACATTAAAATTTGTGGCACCAACAAAAGAAAGTGAAAATTATACAATTCTTTATAAATTAGATAACAATGAATATGTAAAAGAAACGATTAATAGTAGTAAATATAATATAGTTATTTCTAATATAGAAAATCGATGCGAGCACTACGTTGAAATAGTTATAAATAGTAGTAGTTATGAAATTAATACATTTACAACATCTAGTAATAGTGCTGGTTTCATTGGAATAGATACAGATGGTAATATAAAACAAATAATTCCCCAAAATAAAAAAATATTTTTTATTGGGGATAGTATAACAGCAGGAGCATATGTAGGAGCAGGAAATAATTATTGTGCAATAACAAGTAGATTGTTAAATTGTCAAGATATGCGTATAGGTATAAGTGGTATAGGAATATTAAGACCTTGGGGAGAATTTCCTTCAGTTGCAGGTAAAAAAATTAATGGTGAAACACCTACAGAATATCAATTTAATTCTTATATAGATTTTGTGAGGGAAAATGTTAAAGAACAAAGTCAGGTTCCAGATATAGTTGTTATAAATTTAGGAACAAACGACTTTGAATATAATGAAGAAGAATTTAAACCTGCATTTAAATCTGTAATAGAGCGTTTAAAAAATAAATATATTGGAATAAATATATTTATTTTAAGACCTTTAAATGGAGCAAAAGCAACATCTATAAAAGCAGTATCAAAAGAAACAAAGTGCACATATATAGATACAAGTAATTGGGGAGGTATAACATTTGTTGATGGAATACATCCAGACGAAGAAGGTTCAAAAGTGTTTGGTCAATATTTGGCTAATGTATTATTAAATTATTTTGGTAAGTCATATTTTTTAGTTTAAAAAAGAGGGCGAATAAAATGGAGTTTTTAGAGTCGAACTGGGGAACAATCTTAGGGTTATTGGTAAACATTGGGGTATTAAAGTATATATTAATAAGCCTGAAAGAAAAGTTTGATGATTACCAAGCTAAGGCAGAAGCAAGAGATGATGCTACAAAAAGCTTATGTAGAACAGAAATCATAAGTATTTGCCATAAAGCACAGCGAGAAGGGCATATAGCATATTACAACCTAGAAAATTTAACGTTGCTATATAAATCTTATAAGGCTCTAGGCGGAAATGGTGCAGCAGAAAAAATGTATAACAAAACTATAAGCTTGCCACAAGTGGAGGAATAAAATGGAAGAAGAAAAATTTAATATTAAAGATGGTATCTCGATTGAAGAAACCAAAGTGAGTGCATTGATTATATTATGTGTACTCACTTTTTTATTTGCCTTTGTTATGTACGTCTTAGATAAAGACATCACGGACAACCTAACAAGTATTATTCAGACTTTAATTTTAGTTATAGGTGGCGTCAATTTAAGTAATTCAATCGCAAGTGTTTTTACTAAAAGGAGTAATAAATAATGACTGATGAACAATTAGCAAAAGAAATAGCAAATGGCATTATTTCTACAGGTGTAGAAGGCGGTTTTAATAGTGTTAGTCGTTCTAGCGCTGGCGATTATCCAAGTATGGGTGTAAGCCAGTGGGAAGGCATAGGCGGACGTGGAGATTTGTTACTTAGCTATATAGATGGCGGTGCTAAATTTGCAGGCAGACGATATAGCGACATAAAATACAATGGTGAATTACAAGAGTTAAAAGACTTGTTAAATACACCACAAGGGCAAGAAGCACAACGCATTTTACTTTCTCAGGATTGCTTAGACAGATATGTACCACAATTAAAAAGAGTTCCCACCTTAGACGATAGCAGATGCTTTATTTATGCTGGTATTTGGTGCCCAACAAGCGAGTATGTAGTAAGACAGTTTTTAACTAATAGATGTAATAGATATAATCTTCGTTCTCTTGAAACTATCAAAAACGTATTCAAGAACGAATATTATATTGGTGCTGGTGTGGGTGAAGTGTATAAAGAAGGCTATGCAAACAGGGCGGAAAATACCTATTATTATGTTGCAGCTATAGACTTAACAACACCTTATGGAGTTCCAGTATACGGAGAAGCAGGTAACGGAAGATAATTGGAAAATAATTAGAAAGTAAATGGAAAGTAAAGGAGAAAAATTAAATGTGTAATAATTGGAAAGAAATGTATGAAAAATATTCGAAAGTAGATTTTGATACAAAAATACGAGATTGGGCAAGATATTACTATTGGGACCCAAGTGATGCAATAAATGCTAATTTTATACCTGAAGATGTAACAGTTAAAGATGTTATCGTTACTCTATTAAATAAAGAAGATATCTATGAAAAAATAAATTTTGACGATGATTGTTTAGTAGAAATACTACTAGAATGTATAAGAAAACTATTAACTAATAGTACAAATGCAGTTCAAAAACTTATAGATGAAATAGAAAAAGAGGAAAAAGAAATTAATGAGGAAGTCCGCAAACAGATTGAAGAAGAAAAGCGACTAAAAAATAACAAGCAAATGACAAGCAAATAAACGGTAGATTATTGGAAGGTATTCGGAAAGTAAAAGTCTATAAACCGTACCATTAAAGGATTTAATTGGAAGGTAATTGGAAGGTTTTAAACAGGAGGATAAAACATGAATTTATGTAAAGATGATTATTTAAATTTAGCTGAAGGGGAAAATATAATTCCATACAAATGCATATACGCAGATGAAAAGAAAGTAATAATTGCTCCATTAAAATTTATTTTAGATAAAAACAATGAACTAGTAGAAAATGGAGTAGACGAAACAAAGAAAATGGAATTTTTACGTTAATGAAAGGGTGAAATGAATAATGAAAATTTTAGTATATTCTAGAAATCCACTTAATGCAGTAGAAAAAACACGTATTAAAGGCATTGTAACGCAATCTCATTGCCCAAATGAAAGCTTAAAAAACACATTTAAAAGATTTAGCTTTATGCAGGGAAATAATAATATTTATTTTGATGATATTACAATGCAAAATAGAAACGAAGCGATTATTACAGAATTAGATGCTTAAAAGAAGGTGTATTGATGTATGCATATGTTCTTAAATTTTGGGAGTTTTTACAAAATAACGCTAGAAACGTTCTTATTTTTGGCGGTTTTGTTCTTATTTTGTTGTGTATCTACTGGCTATTGTGCGGAAAATACGTATCTGATAACAGAGAGTCAACTAACGAAATTAGAACAGAACTTGACCGAGCTACAGACACAAAACAAGACATTGCAGACACAGCTACAGCAATCCAAGATACAGTTGGAGAACTCCAAGACAGCATTGGAAAAGCAGAAACAGCAATCGACACAGCTACAGGAGCAAGTCAAAGATTTGACCAAATTCTTGGAGAATGCCAAGACATTATTGAGCAAATACGAAACCAACCAGCAAAATGATTATGCTATAGGAATTGGACTAGGAAATAATGGTGTGGCCATAAATGCAGATGTGAAAAAAACATGGCTATACCTGGATAAAGAAACAGTTGCTATAGGCATAAAATATAAATTTTAAAGGGGTTTCGTATGTTAGAAAGTAGGAAGATTGCAAGACAATTCTTAAAAACAGCAACTCTAAAAGATTATAAGAAAATCTTGAGAGAAGCCAAAATAACAGAAATACAAATTAAAATATTATATCTAAAAATCTTTAAAAATAAACATGTATTCCAAATAGCTAATAGATTACATGTAGCACCAGAAACAATAAAATATAATCTAACGCAAATTTATGATGCTGTTAGTAAGGTTCTAAAACAAAAGTAAGCTACCTTAGGGTAGCTTCTTTTTTTATGCCTTTTTTTAATTTTTATTACACTTTTATTTAATCTTTTTAAAAATAAAAAATATTTATACTAAAAATAACGAATTGAACGGAGCGAAAAAACATGATGTATGAAAATTTTAGACAATATGTAATTGAAGGCGACAAAATTTGTGATAAAGACTTATACGGAAATAAAACTGTAATAGGTGTAACAAATAAAGCCTATGAGGATTTAAACAAAATAACAGAAGAATATTACAACAAATTAGTAGAGTTAGGTGTAATAGTTCCAGAAAAGACACCAGAACAAATACAACAAGAACAAAGTAAACTCATGCAAGAGTTGTTACAGCAAATAAAAGATAATAATCAGCAAAATTTAGCGTTATCGGCAAAAATAGAAGAAATGAATAAAGAAATAGAGGAGTTAAAAAATGTTAAATCCGCAAGTAATAGCACAAATGATGAAATTAAATCCACAGCAGGCAAGCAAATTGCAACAAGCGTGGGGACCAGCAAGCAATATGGCCAAAAACGTTAATACACAGCAAGATGCAATTAATTTATTACAACAAGCTGGTATAAATTCTACAATTTTAGCCAAAGTAAAAGGAGCATTAAATAATCCTATGGCTACAGTTTTAGCAAATATGGCAGGTATAAATATCAATGACATGCGAATGAAGATAGATGCCTTAGCAGGTGAAAATATAGGTGGTAACACCACTAAAGTTAATAGACAGGCTGGTAATAATAATCCAGTAACAACAAATGGCTTAGATAAGTTTAGACGAGGTCTAAGCCAACTAAAATAGCTTATACAGCAAAATTTGCTTGTATAATATAAAAATTTTATATTGAAAGGAGTGTTTTCAATGGGTGAAAACACAAACACAGGAATGAGTGGATGGGGACTCATTATCTTCTTAATCCTCTTATTTATGTTCATGGGTGGCGGTTTTGGAAATTTCTTCGGCAATCGTGGAAATTGTTGCGGTGCTACACCTTGTGAAGTAGAAAAACAAGAAATTATCGACAGTGCTAGAACACAGTATTTAATCGAACAAACAGCACGTCAGACACAGGAAATGACCAATGCTGGTATTAGTGCATTAGGAAATAAAATTGATTATTATCAAATCCAAGGCTTACGTGATAAATTGGCTGAAGCTAATAATAAAAACTTACAATTAGAAAACAGAATTTATAGCGATAATAAATTTAATGCTCTTGAAAGAGCAAATGAAGGCATGTTTACTGCGTTAGACCAAAAAATTTCTCAGTTAGCATGCAACATTCCACAACGTCCACCATATTGGAGTGCAGGTTTTATTAATTGTGGTACACCAATTCCTCCTGGATATGCATACAATACAAATAATTGCAATTCTTGTACAAATTGCTAATGCTCCGTCAATAGACGTGATTTTATAGGCGGTGTAACAACCGCCTTTTTTATTTAGAAAAGAGGTAATAAAAAATGAATTGTATTAATAATTGTCAAGCTTGTTCTAATTTAGTAGCTTCTACAAATGTTGCTGTTAGTGGTTCTGTACTTCAAGTAACAATTCCTACCATGACTATAAACGATAATCAAAAAATCTGCTTATTAATCGCCCAAGATATTCCAACTGGTGCAGGTGTATTGCCAATTAATATTATTAATGGATCCAATACTTTAACTCTTATTAATAAATGCGGTAAACCAGTATATGCAGACCAAATTAGAAAAAGAAGAATTTATGTATTGCGTGCAAATACTGCTACACCATCTGCTACTGTTAAAACTAATAATCTTTGCCCAACAGCTTTTGTACCACCACAATTAACAGGTGCAGCCGCTTAAAGAGGTGAATAAAAATGAATAATGGAGCTAGTTTTTTAATAGGTGTTTTGGCTGGATTTTTTATTTTTACAGAAACAGGTAAAAATATAGCAAACAGCATGGCTAATATAGCAGTAAATCAAGCAGTTCCAGGAGCAACAGCTCTGATGAACGTTGCAACTAAAGCAATGAATCCAATACCACCTACAACACCAACGCAAGAAGCAGTTAATCCAATTCTTGCAACAAATCCAAAACAGGAGGCTATTAAACCATGATAGATACAAAATCTTGGACCAAAGAAGCAATGTATCAGAAGGTTTTAACACACCAAATGCAAGGTGTATTGCTCCACAATGATATGATGCTATTTAATTCCTTCTGTTCCTTGGATTGCTACAGCAAAAAGCATAAAGAACGTACCAAAGAAGAACAAGAAGCTTTTGAACAAACACAACTTTATTACTTGGAAAATTATGGAAAGATACTTGAAACACCTAGATTTGAAAAATTACAGGTAGTATCTAAACAGCAAGACCTTATGCGTTATACTCCAGACCAAGTAACTATAGAATATAGAAAAAATTTCTTAAAAGAAACTTTTCAGAACTGGAAAAAATGGGAAGAATCCACAATGGAATTATATCTAGCATGCATGCATTACACGTTAGAACATCAATGCATTGATTACATCAAGTTCCAGGAACTCTATAAAGATACATTTAAGGAATATAAATATATTCTTAAGGAAATAGAAAAGCTTCAGAAAATAAATTATGATGCTAAGCTCTTATAAATAAAGCCCTACCAATAAAGGTAGGGCTTATTTTTTGTTTAAAAATATTAAAAATATTATTGACATACCCTCTTGAAGAGGGTATAATAAAAACATAAGGTTGAAGTAAATAAAAAAGAGTTTATTTTTAGGAGGAATACAAAATGATTTATAACATAGTAAATAACAATATTATTTTTATTTTTGATAATAAAACTCAAATGAAAAATAATATGAAAAACATTAAAAGTTTAGTAAAAAAATACACTGGTAAATCTGAAATAAATGTTGAATATGTAACTGCTGATTATGTAGATACCTTAGCGAATATGTATCTATTTGATTTTAGAGAAAATCAATCTAATAAACGGGTAAAAGATTGGTATATCTCTAATTATCCAAATGATGAATTAGGAAAAGAACTCAATAGCAAAATAACATTTCATCAACTTATGGAATGTTTAAAAGAAAGAAAAAATTATAATTCTAAATTGGAAACTAGAGATAGCCTAATATGCGACCGTATAGCAGGTAGATTATGTGAAATCTACCATATTAGCGGAAGTGAAATAAGTGATATGTTTTTTATGGCTAGAGCATAAGGAGTTTGTAAAATGAAAGTAGTATATAATTTTTATGAAGATGGTTCTAATTTTAAACAAATGTATAATGTAGAAAAAATAAATAGTGAAATCCTTAAAAAAATAATAAAAGAAAATGAAGGAAATGGTGATGAGAAGCCATACATTACCTATAAAGGCAAAATTTTAGATATTGAAAATCCTATATTACCAAATACAAATACTAGAGAAGAAGAGCTATGGGAAAAATTAAAAAAAGAAATAATAACTTCAAATAAAGGTTTTTTTGAAGTTATAGATATGATATTAAATAAAAATTTTCTATGGCTTATTTTGAATGAGTCATACGAAGAAAATGGAAACAAATATATTCCAATGGTTATGGAGATATACACAGAAGAAATGCTTGTATATAAAATTACAAGTTGTTCAGATGGAGAAATAAGAGGTAATTGGGAAATATCAAAAGTTCCTAGTAATATACTAAAATTAGCAGAAGAAGAACCAGAATACGATTATTATTATTGGAAAAATCATTGGATAGAAGAAATATCACACGACTTTTATTCAGATTTCTATTTTGAAAAAATTGCTATGGATAAAATCGTTGATGATATTAAAAATATTTATGCTACTAACAACAAAGATGCTTTCAATATTGCTAAAAAATACATCGTGGAAGCATTGATGTACGATAAAGCTATACTGAAATATATTTCTCTAAATGATAGCAATAGAATTTATTGCAAAGTAACTAAAAATTTTGGATTTGTTTCATCTTTCAGTCATATGAGTGAGATTTTTTCAAGAGAATTTATGGTTTTAAAAAATGAAGGATATATAAGAAAAATAGATGTAGATTCTAACAATTATCATATTTGTATAAGAAATCCTAAATATGATAACGAAAATGGAAACGAATATAAGTCCCCAAAAAGTTATTTAGAAATAAAAATAGATTATTAATAAAAAAGAGCCTAGGTAATGGCACTACCTAAGCTCATAAGTGATTGTCAATATCCCGCAAGCGAGATACTTTAAGTATACCTTTGCTTGCGGGAAAAGTAAAGGAGATAAATAAAAATGAAAGTTGAAATGTTTTCTGATGAAATAATGAATATAGCTGAAAATTTTAGCGATAATTTAGATAAAATTGCGCCATTATCTGGAAGCCCAAAACAAGTAGAATGGGCAAATAAAATTAGGGCTAAGGTAACCAGAAATCTAATTATGTATTATGCCTTCAATTCAAAAAAAGGCATGTACTTCATAGAAATGGACGAAGAAGTTATTAAAAAAACTGAATGCTTTATTTTATCCAAAAACAAAGCAAGTTTCTGGATTGAAAATAGAGAAAAAGATTATCTTCAATTTAAAAGACTAATTGAAAACACTCTTTATTTTGAAGAACCAAAAGAAAAGAGTGTTATTGATGAAGCAAAAGCTGAAGCTACAATTTTTCCGCAACAACAAAAAACCAAAGTGGTTGCAGAAATAATATTTGATGATGAAATCCATGAAGTAAAAGTAAAATCTGAAAAAGACCAAATCATAATCAACACTGTAAAAAGTCTACATTATGATTGGTCTGGTAAAGTATGGTATCGTGAAACAGTGCCATATAAAAAAGATGTTGCTGACCGAATGGCAGAAGTCGGCAATAAACTTTTACTGGCTGGAGTCCCAATCATAATTTGGGATGAAGCTATTCGCCAAAAAGCAATAAACGGAGAATACGAAAAAGAATGTTTCCGTTGGATGATTAAAGATAAAGATATGATAAGTATTGTATGGGAGTTTAGAAGTGATGAATTATATAGAAAAGCTAAAAGACTCCCACATGCTAAATGGGAAAATGGTGGAATGGATGTTCCTGCAAGATATTATGCAGAAATAAGAGATTTTGCCAAAATAAATGAATTTAAGATAACATCACCAGCAGAAAAATTGTTATCTGAAGCCGAAGAAGAAGAGAAAACTCATAAAAAAACAAGTATAAAAGAAGCAAATATGAAAATAGAACAAAACACAGAACTAGAAGATATTTTAAATTCATCTAGGGAAGTTTTGGAAGATTTAAAGGATGATTAAATTGTTCAAAGACGAAATAAAAAAATTAAGATTAGAATTAGGATTATCGCAGGTAGAAATGGCTAAAAAAATAGGAGTTGGAGTATCTACATGGGAGTTTTGGGAAATGGGACGTTCACCACGTCCCACTGTCCTTGAACCATTAATCATATCAAAATTAAAAGATATGATTAAACAGCAAAATAAATTCCGTAGTGGGTTTATGTTGTTAGATGAAGTATCCGATAAAGATATTTCATTTAATAGAAAAGAAGCTTTTGTTTTAGCAAAGGCTTCCATAATATTTCAAATAGAATATTATAAGAATAATCCAGATGCACCTATTATTATTTACGAGATAGATGACCTTAAGGAACGTTTGGAACTTATAAATATTAATAATTTTAAAGATGAAAAATATACTTTAGCTGATATAGCTGAAGTAATAGATAATCTAAAAGTAGTGATTATATGATTTTAAAAACTAAATTATATGAATACCAAGCTACAGCTGTAGATAAGATTTCTAAGTTAAAAGTTGGTGCTTTGTATATGGAACAAGGCACTGGTAAAACGAGAACAGCTTTAGAAATTATTCAAAATAAGATGAACAAAGGAAAAATTGAAGTTGTACTTTGGCTTTGCCCTTGTTCGGTTAAAAATAACCTTAAAGAAGATGTTATAAAGCATACAGGTAAAAAACCTAGTGAAAATAACATAATAATTAAGGGAATTGAAAGCTTGTCTAGTTCTGACAGATTATATTTACAGCTGTTAGAGTTAGTAAAAATTTACAAGGTTTATCTAATTGTGGATGAAAGCAACCTTGTAAAAAATAAGTTGGCCATAAGAACGGAAAGAATAATAACAATATCATCATTTTGTAAATATAAGATGATATTGAATGGTACACCAATATCTAAGAATGAAGCGGACTTATTCGCCCAATGGTATATCTTAGATTGGCGGATATTGGGATACAAGTCTTTTTATAGCTTTGCCGCTAATCACTTAGAATATAAAAAAGTAAGGCTTCCAAGTGGCAGGGAAATAACGACCGACCAAATTATAAGAGTTCTAAATGTGGACTATCTAACAGAAAAGATAGCTCCATATATGTATCAAATCAAAAAAGATGAGGTACTAAAGGAACTTAAACAAAAGAAATATCATATGCGATATTTTTGTTTGGATGATTTACAAGAAGAAGAATATTACGAAACAAAAGAGTTATTCCTTTTTAATGTAGTAGATTGGCGGTCGGAAACGATATTTAAATTATTTTCTGCATTGCAACATATTACTTCTGGTAAGAGAGTGTTATCAGCACCAGAAAAACGGATGCGTACAGAAAAGATGTATACATGGGAAAATAATCCACGTATACAATGTTTAAAAAGAGTCATTGACGAAATTGGCAATGATAAATGTATTATCTTTGCCAAATACCAAGAGGAAATAAACGATATAGCTTTATTATTGCAAAGTGAAAATAAAAGTTATATCGAGTTCACGGGGAAAATAAGTCAAAAGAAAAGGCAAGCAAATCGTGAGAAATTTAAAAATGATACGCAATTCATGTTAGCTAATAAGCAATGTGGTGCGTATGGTTTAAATCTTCAATTTTGCCATAACATAATTTTTTACTCGAACGATTTTGACCTTGCAACTCGTTTGCAGGCAGAAGATAGAGTTCACCGCATTGGGCAAGAAAAAACAGTTCATATCTATGATATATGCTGTAAATATACCATTGATGTTTTTATAGCAAATTGTTTGCAAAATAAAAGCAATCTACTAGATTCATTCAAAAAGCAGATTGCTATTTGGAAAAATGTAGACGAGGAGAAATACAATGAAAATATACAAAAACAAAAATGTATATGAAGCTACAGTTGAAAGACTAAACTTCATATTTGATGAATTTGATAAGGTCTGTATATCTTTTTCTGGCGGTAAAGATAGCGGTGTTGTTCTTAACATGGCTATTGATATAGCAAGAGCTAGAGGAAGAAAATTAGGTGTTCTCTTTATTGATTTAGAAGCATTTTATCCAATAACTATAGAGTATATTGAAAAGATGCTGACAGAAAATGAAGATGTACTTGAACCATACTGGGTTTGTCTACCAATGGAAAGCCCAAATAGTTTATCTTATTTAGATCCTACATGGATATGGTGGGAACCAGAAAAAGAACCTATATGGGTTCGCCCTATGCCTAAAAATAAATGGGTTATAAATTTAAAAAATAATCCGTTTGATTTTTATAAAGAAAATATGCCATTTGAAGAATTTATAAAATACTTTACTCAATGGTATGGGGCAGGAGCTAAAACGGCTCAACTTGTAGGCATCCGTACAGATGAAAGCCTTAATCGTTTTAGAGCAATCGGTGGAAGTCAAAGAAAGCAAAAAAATCATTATAAAGATAAAAGTTATAGTAAAAAAATAGATAATAATTGCTATAATTTTTACCCAATATATGATTGGACTACAAAAGATGATTGGATTTACTATGGCAAATATAATAAACCATATAACAAACTTTATAACCTGTTTTATAAAGCAGGTGTTCCAATAGATAAAATGCGTGTTGATGAACCATTTGGAAACGAAGCAAAAGCAGGTTTGAATTTATTCAAGGTTATTGCCCCAGATTTGTGGGTTCGTGTAGTCAATCGTGTATCTGGAGCTAACTTTGGTAATATCTATAGCGGTAATAAAATAATGTCTGCTAGATATACATTGCCAAAAAATCATACATGGAAGAGTTTTACAAAGTTTTTATTGTCAACATTGCCACCAGATACGGCAAAGATGTATAAAACCAAATTTATAAAATTTATTAAGTATTGGCAAAGAACAGGATGTCCAATGCAAGATGATTTTATAAAAGAATTAGAAGAAACTGTACCAGAAGATATTGTTAATACACATAGTTTTTCCAAGCGAGGTAAAGGCGATAAAGAGGTAATAAAATTTAAACGTATCGTGGATGAACATCCACTTGATCGCAAACAAGACATATTGACATGGAAAAGAATGGCAATGTGCATTATAAAAAATGACATAATATGCAAAGGTTTATCCTTTTCTATAACCAAAGATTTAACACTAAGACAACAGAAGATAATGGAAAAATACAAAAATTTATAGGAGTGATATCATGTCAGAATTTAAAAGCCCTGTTTATAATATAATAGCTGTACCAGTAGAAAAAATTCGTGCAAACGAATATAATCCAAATCATGTAGCACCACCAGAAATGAAATTATTATATGATAGCATAAAAGAAGATGGCTATACCATGCCTATCGTTTGCTATTACAATGCAGATGAAGATATGTATGAGATAGTTGATGGATTTCACCGCTATTCTATAATGCTGAAGTATAAAGATATTTATGAACGTGAAAAAGGAATGCTTCCAGTATCTGTAGTTAATAAGCCTATTGGTGAACGTATGGCAAGTACAATTCGCCATAATAGAGCTAGAGGTTCGCATGATGTTGATTTAATGAGTAATATCGTAAAAGAATTAAAAGATATGGGGAAAACTGATAAATGGATAATGAAGCATTTAGGAATGGATGCTGATGAAGTTATTCGTTTAAAACAGATGAGCGGACTAGCATCTTTATTTAGAAATGAAGAGTTTAGTAATTCATGGGATATAAAATAAAAAAAGAGCTGCTATCTTTAGCAGCCCTTTTTAATTGACAATAAATCTAATTTAATATAATATAGATGTGTAAATAATTTTAAAATTAAATAAAAAGTTTTTAGAAATAAAAAAAGCCGATTGTATTGGCAGTACAACCGACTTTGCCGAACAACCTACCACTAATAAGTTGCTCGAGTTAATTTCTAAACTCATTATAAGCAAGATTTTACGATATGTCAACAATGATATCGTAAAATAAAGTGATTTTGGGTAGGAATAGTAGGCACATTATAGCATTATCCCATTTTTCCAATGTCGGAAAAATGGTGAAGATGTTGTGATGTGTTTTTTAGTATCTAAAATCACTTGGCGGAATAAACGTCAAGAGCGTGCCTAGATGCTTATTCTAGGAGAGCGAAAGCTACACTTGGCGGAGTGTATAAATAAGTGGTTGCAGAAAGTAACCAACCGTATCACCAGCGGAGGCGGAAAATCGGTGGGGCATTTGGATATATTCTACTATCCAAATTTACCTAAGAGGGCGGAATGTTGTTAAACTCCCTTAATAAGCCTAAGTAAATAAGAACTCACTAGAGCCGTTTAGACGGCTTTTTTTATTTGAATAATATATTTATATGGTTAAAAGTAGACAACGGTGGTTAAAGCAATTTTAGATTGCAGATTGGGATTGCAGATTTTATCTGTAAGCCGTATTAGGATAACATGTGGAAACGCATGGCGGTTGGGGCAATGAGGTAACCGTTAAAAATCCTACCTGTATAAAAGCAGGAACTAGTAGAAAACTGGACTGGACGCAAGAAAACCAGGCGTAAAAATATAGTTATATCTTTAGTAGAACGCTAAAGGTATAACTATACCTAGAACACGGCTCCGCAATCTTCCCAAGCGTAATCTTTTTTAGTTTAGAAGTAAAGCTAAAGTTAGTGCCTAGTTTAAATAAATTTATATATACCAAGAAAGAAGGTGAGTAGATGCCAACAATAAAAGAAATAAAAGCTATAGCAAAAGATAGAGCTGTAGTGCTACCAAAGAAAGCTAAAAAAGCAGATATGATACATATATTGCAGGAGCAAGAGGGAAATAATCCTTGTTATGCTACTAAACAATGTAATATAGATGTGTGCCTTTGGTATAAAGATTGCCAAAAAGCTATAAAATAATAGCCTGTATAAGCTGTTTAAAATCTTTGTAGGTATAAATACATTAAGATAAAAATAAAACAGCTCTAAATGGATAAAAAATAAGAGCCTAACACTAATTTATGTGCTAGGCTCTTTTATTATTTGGATAAGTCTTTTAGAATTAGCTCATTGACATAATTATTAAAGCTTCTTCCTTCTTTTAAGGCTTTTTCTTTTGCTTGCTCATATGCAGTAGGGTAGATAGTTAGTTGAACTCTTTTAGATAGTTTTTCTTTATTAACTGTTATTAATTCACGAATATTTATATTAGTTGTTGCTGTTTCATCATCATTATTATTTACTGGCTTTTCTTCTGGTGTAGAATCAAAGAAAAAGTCTGCTGGATTAGGAATGTCTTTTTTATTTTCCATATTAGTTTACTCCTTTGTCGTTTGCTAGTATTTCATCAACCAATTTCTTATAATCTCTACCTGCTGTAGAATAACGAGCATAAGAAAAAATGTCTTTTTGTTTTGCTTGTGCTTCACGTATAGCAATACTTTCACGGATTGTAGTATCAAATAATTTAGTATTTATTTTTTGAGCAATATCATTTATATTATCATGAAATTGTTTTCCCATTACAGTACGAGAATTAAATCTAGTTATTAATATGCCCATTATTTTTAAATAGCTATTGCTATTCTTTTTGGTCGTATTGATAGTATCGCTTAATAGCTTTATCCCTTGTACAGCAAAAATATCTGCTGTAGTTGTTATAATTACATAATCACTGGCTGTTAAAGCGTTTATAGTTATTATGCCCAATGCAGGCGGTGTATCAATGATTACATAATCATAAATGTTTTCTACTTTTTGCAGGATATATTTTAATATGAATTCTGCACCTTTTTTATTTTGCAATGTTACTAGATATTGTGATCCAGCTATAAAATCATTTTCTATAGCATCTAGTATATTTAATTTGCCAGTGAGTACATCATAAATATTTTTATTATTATTACCTTTTAGAGCAAATGTTAAATTACATTGTGCATCTAAATCTAATAATAATACCTTCTTATCTTTTAAACGCAATCCAGAAGCAATATTATGAGCAGTAGTAGTTTTGCCAACTCCGCCCTTTTGATTAATAATAGAAATTACTTTCATTTTTTTAGACTCCTTTATATGTGGTTTATACATCTATTATACATTAAAAATACATAAAATAAAAGTATAAATAATGTATATCATGTGTTTATTATATGTAATATAGATGTATAATAGATGTGTAAATAATGTGTATTAGATGTAATATTGATGTTATGATGTATTTTAAACACATATTATACATGTAAAATACATTATAATAATGTATAAATTACATTATAAATACATATAATACACAGCTATACAATATATAGTGGTTTTGGCGAACTCAATCAAAGTCAGTCAAAATTTTTAGAAAATCCATTTAGAGAATACATATTTTAAGCAAAATAAAAAAGGTAGATACTAGATATTGTGTTTCTAGCATCTACCTTAATTTTTTAACTTCCTATTTCTTACAAAATGTGAAGTAAGTTTTTAAGCTTTATTATTTAATCTTTTAAAGTAATCAATGGCTGTTGGTGTAAATTCTACGCTAACAACACCATCTGCAAAACTTCCTAATTCATATGGCTGGTACAGTAAATATACAGTTCCATTGCCACCTAAATAATAATCTTGGCTAACTCTTCCAGTTCTACAATCATTGCTAATTTGTTTATGTTGCCAATTATATAATTTAGTTATACCACTAAAAATACCTGAATAAAGTAATTGTTTAGCATCTTTTATGGGAACAAAATAACTTAATGGAATACGTTCACCAGTCTTTTTATCATATACTAATCCTCTTTGTACATAATAATCATGAGCTGCACCACCACGAAACCATTCCTGTTCTAATACAATAGATAATAAATTATCATCTTCATATTTAACATAGTATTTCATTTTACCACTATAAAATTCTCCTCTATCATATCTATTTTTAAATTGCCAAACATAATTTGCGATATCTGTATTTATTTTATTCTGTACATTAGCATCATCAAGGTAAACTATTGGATAGCTCATATCAAGATTAGTATAAGATTGTTTGCCTTCATCAACAAAAGCAAAACAACTAGATACCATTAATAAAATAAAAATAGAGCATAAAACAAGACTTCTTAAATAATACATAAAAACACTTCCTTCTATATTTATAGTATTATCTTAACATTTATATTATTTTTATCAATAAAAAAGACCACCGTTAAAGGTGGTCTTTTTTTATGCCCTTTTTTCTGTGGAATCGTCGATAGTATTTGTAGTAGTGGAAGCTATATATTCGTTTTTTTCCTCTGCTACTTTTAATTCATTGGCTACCTGTTCCAATTTTTCATTATAAGTTTTTTCATCATCAGATTTTGAGCTTTTGTTAATTAATTTATTCTGGGTGCTTAATAATTCTTTAGCCATTTTAAATAGATATTCTTGTGTTTCAGGTTCAAGTGAGTTAAGAATTTCAGTTAATTCTTTTTCATAAGGTGAACATGAAAACATAGAACCTCTTCCATTTTGTAGCCAATTCTCAGAAATGTTAAATGTTTTACATATTACTTTAATATGTCTCTCTGATAAAGGATTTCTACCATTTTCAATCATTGAGTATCCCGTTTGAGTTAATCCAAGATACTTAGCAAAATCACTTTGGTTTAATCCTAATGATTTTCTAGCTTGTTTTAATCTCTTTAACATGTAATCACTCCTTTTTGTTTATGTTAAAATTTTAACATAAAATTAATATAATATCAAAAGAAAATAACATAAAGTTAATAAAAAACTTGACTTTTTATTAATAAAAAATTATAATTTTAACATAAAGTTAATAAAAACAACTTTATATTAATAAAAATGAGGTGAATTATATGGAAAAAGATTATGTAGATGAAACAATTAAAATCTTTAAACAGTTAAATCCAGAAAATCAAAGATATTTTTTATCTCTGGTAAAAGTTGCTCAAGTAGCGGAAACAAATGCTAAAAATAAAAAAATAGCATGATTAGGTTTAAAAACAGCATAAAAAAAGCAAGTAGATATATATAGAGAGATGATTGAAATGAGTTATATATCTACTTGCGAAATGAAGAAAACTTTGTATAAACATTATACAACATATTTAAATAACTATGGCTAAATTAATAAAAATATTGGGCAGTACAAACCCAGTAAGCAAAACTGCCACGACCTATAAAAAGTAAATGATTATAGATGATTTAAAAAGGCTTGCTGGGTGTGTACTGCTCAATATAGGGGAGGGATAAATATGAACGAATTACAGATTTTTAAAAGTCCAGAATTTGGACAGGTAAGAATAATAGTAGAAGATGACAAAATTTTATTTTGTGCGAGTGATGTTGCAAATGCTTTAGGATATGCAAGACCAGCAGACGCTGTTAGTAAATTTTGCCCCCATACTGTAAAACGCCGTATAGGGGTAGAAACAGGAATAAAAGCCGACGGAACACCAGCAGTACAAAATGTTCAAATGAATTTTATTCCCGAAGGTGATGTTTACCGTTTAGTTGTTAGAAGTAAATTACCAACAGCTATAAAATTTTAAGGTTGGGTTTTTGATGACGTATTACCTTCAATGAGAAAAAATGGTGGATATATTGTTAATAAACCACTAAATAAGCTCGATATTCTTGAACAATCTATTCAAATAATGAAAGAACAGCAAAAACGATTAGAAGAACATGATAATCGTCTTGCTAAGATTGAATCTAATATTAAGCAGATAAAAGAACTAGAACAAATAAATGCCAGTAATTGGCGTCTATATTTTGGTTCAGTAACGAGAAAAATTGCAAAATATTATCCTTGCTTAGATATGGAAAATCCATATCAAGCGATAAGACACGAATTTTATGAGCGTCTAGAAAATGAAGCACATTGCAATTTGAATATAAGATTAAAAAACAAGAAAGAAAGAGCTTATAAAGCTGGATTAAATAAAAATAAAATCAAAGAACTTAATAAACTCGATATTATCGAGGAAGATGCCAGGCTTATTAATAGTGCAATAGCAGTATTAAAGAAGATGTCTATACAGTATGGCATCAATTAAAAATAGAAGAAAAGGGGAAAAATAAAGATGCTAAAAAGAATTGATTTTTATAAGGCTTTAGAAATATTACACAATGGAGGAACAATTATACATGCTAACAGCTCTGGATTTTTAACAGAATTCATCAAAAAAGGTAATTGTATCGCTGATGTGAGTAATTTAAATCATACTGCTGGATTTTCATTACTTAAACCAGAAGATAGCTACATGACAGATGTAAAGAAAAGAATAGACTTCATAAGCATTGAATATGCATATGAAGGTGATGAAAAAACTAAAATTATAGATTTTAAAGATGAAGATTTAATAAAAATAAAAAAAGAGCATGGCATAGATTTACCAGCTCTCATAGAAAAGATAGTTAAGTAGAAACACAAAGCGTTCTACTGGCTTAAAAATGGCGAAGCCCTTAGGTCACTGCGAATAACCTAAGGGCTTAAAACTAACCACATATAAAGTTTAATTAAATTATATATCAATATTGGTTAGGTGTCAATTTTTAAGCGTTCGGTGGAGCGTTTTGTGGACCTGCTAAAGGTATTATTTTAACAGGAAAATAAAAACAAGGAGGCTTAGAAATATGGCACTAGTGCAGAAAAAGGTATATGGAAAAAATTATATAGACTACTACCAATATTATAGTGGCAGATATGGAAAGAATATACCTAATGGCCCTGCACTAGGTAAGACACCATTAAAACAGCTACGCTATCAAGATAAAAAAGCAGAGCGTATCTGTAGGTATAAGTTAAATGAAAATTTTGAAGGTGGAGATTTATTCTTAACGCTAAATTATCCACCACATAAAAAAATAAATATAGATGTGGCCAGAAAAAATATTAATACATTTCTAGACACAGTCAGAAGAATATACAAAAGAGAGCAAAAGAAGCTCAAGTATATTTATGTAGCTGGCATCACCAAAAAGGGTATGATACATTTCCACATTGTGATGAACAAGCTCGATACAGATGTACTAACTAAAGCATGGCAAAGAATAGTTGGTACAGAAGAATGTAAATACCCACGAGTAACAATAAGACATTTAGATTACAGTGGGGAATATAAAAAGCTTGCTTCATATTTGATTAAAAATAGTAGAGAACAATTCTACAGAAAAGAAAAGGTGCATAAGAAAAGATTTTGTGCATCTAAGAATTTAAAAATGCCATTAGTAACCACCAAAGTTATAAAAAATAATAGATGGTGGAACATGGCAACAAAAAAAGCCCCAAAAGGCTACATCATAGATAAAAATAGTATTTATGATGGCTATGGCTGGGCAGATAATGGTGGCTATTATGAATGTTGCAGGGTACAAAGAATAACCATGTACAGAATAGATAGCCAGTATCAGAAATTTAAAAAGAGTAAGTACAGAAAGCCTTTGGAAAACATAGATGTACCAGAGGTAATAGAAAATTGGGGTGAATGAATTGTATAAGCCCAAGATAATAGAGAAAAAATGTGAATATTGCGGTGCAACATTTAAAACAACAAGTTCACGTATTAAATGCTGTTCAAGTGAATGCAAGAGATTGAGAAAAAATAAGATGTTAAGAGAATTTTTAAAGAAGAGAAAGGAGATAATAGAACAGAGAAAATTAAAAATAAGAAGAGGTAATGATTTTATTTGTAAATTTAGAGATATATCACAAAAGACAGGATTAAGTTATGGAATAGTAAAGGCTTATTACCCCAACATGGTATATATACAAAAAATGGCGGAGTATAAACTTTACGCAAGGACAGGTAGAAAGAGTGATTTTGCATGGTTAAAAACGATAAATACACAGACGGAAAGCATATTTACTATGTACATCAATTAAACAATAACCAATATACAGTATATACGAAAGATATTGGTTCAGAATTAGAAGGCAATAGATATGTAGAAAAAAACAACAAGATATTTTCTACGTATAACAAAGCACAAGAATATTTAGATTTATTAGCATGGTCTAAAGATACTTGGTGCTGGTATGGGGAATTGTGATGAAAAACTATGGAGCTTTTAACTTAAGACACTTAGCAAAAGGTCTTAAATATAATAACTTAAAGGCAGAAGAATTGGGAATAACAGCCAATCAAGTAAAAGTTTTAAAAAGCTGGCTTAAATTAACAGGGTTAAGTAATGGAAAGAAATTAACACCTCTTGGCAGTCTTATAAAAGCACATGATAGATTTCTTGAGGAAAACATCACAATGGAAGTTATGCACTATAAGATTTTAACTTATGACCAAGACAGCATTTGGAGGTTAGTATTTAGCCTTAGCGACTTTGACAAACAATACATTTTAAAAGAGCTATCAGGATTATATGAATTTAAGTCTGATTTAATAGTGGCGGATTTAAATGTATTGCTAAATATGTATATTCCTAAAATAGCAGAAAAAGAAAGCATGAATAGAGCTTTATTGCCATTAATAAGAAAACTGGGGGATTTCTATTGCAAAAGAGAGTACAAGCCTAATATATGGGTAGCATTAGCAATAATAATAGATAATCTACCAGAACCAACGCTAGATAATAATGCATCATGGTTAGAATTTAACACAATATATTCAACATTTAAAAATGTTTTTGGCTTGGAATATAGAACAGTGGAAGATATTTTATATAAATTACAAAATATGGGATTTGTAAAAATAAGAAAATCACATATAGAAATATCATGCAATTATACATTTTTAGATTGTATAGAAAAAGCATATAAAGAACTGGAGGTATAAACATGGATAGAAGTCTAAGAGGTCTTATCAATAATAAAAATGGTTCACTATTTGAAAGTGAAATAATTGGCGGTTGTATGGCATATAGCCTGCAAGAAAGAGCCTTTATAGAAAAGACACCAGAACCATTCAAGGTATCAAAACCTTTGGAAAATGGATTTTTTAAAGGTAGATTTACTTCTAAATCACAGCCAGATTTCAAAGGAACGCTCAAAGACGGATTATCTATAGTTTTTGAAGCTAAGTACACATCTACAGATAAAATTCGTGCAGATGTGATTACAGAAAATCAAATGGAGTGCCTGGAAAAGCACTATAAATTAGGAGCTATAACAGGTGTAGTAATAGGAATACAAGACCAATTTTTCTTTGTTCCTTGGAAACTTTGGCGACTTGTATACGAGCAATACAGACGCCAGTATTTTAGACCAGAAGATATACAAGCCTATAGAGTTAAATTTAATGGCAACGTAAATTTTTTGGACTTAAAAAATGGAAGAAAAGTAGAACGAATAGAGGAATATAGACATGAATGAGATAAAACCAGTTTTACGCTGGCCAGGAGCTAAATGGAGAATAGCAAAATGGATAATAAGTTATTTTCCAAAGCATGGAACATATTTAGAGCCGTTCTTTGGAAGTGGAGCAGTATTTTTTAATAAGTATCCTTCAGGAACAGAAACAATAAATGATATAGATGCTAATATTATTAATCTATTTAAGGTTTGCAGAGATAAACCTTATGAATTAGCTAAAGCTATTGAACTTACACCATATTCTAAAGATGAGTATTTTTACTGCAGAAAAAATTATGCATGTGAAAAAGATGAGCTAGAAAAAGCAAGACAATATTTGGTAGCTATATGGCAAGGTTTTGGTGGAAAAACATTTCAAGAAACTTCATGGGCACATGATAGGACAAATAGCGTATTTCGTCCAAAATATTGGGCAGAATTACCAGATAGAATACTAAATATAGTTGGTCGTCTTAAAGTGGCTCAAATAGAAAATAGAAACGCTTTGGAGCTAATTGAAATGTATAACAAAAAGAATTGCTTGTTATATATAGATCCACCTTATTTAAAAGAAACACGTTCTAATTTGCATTATGAACATGAAATGGAAAAAGAGTGTGAACATAAGCAGTTATTAGAATTAATCTTAAAACATAAAGGACCTGTAGTTATAAGTAGCTATAGTAACAAATTATATGATGAAAGACTTGTTTTAGAACATGGTTGGAATAAAAATTCCATAAGAGTTCAGACAAATGCTGGACATAGTAGTATAGAGTGCATCTATTTAAATGATAGATGTAATAAAGAAATGAGTTTATTTGAGGTGTGAGATGATAAATAAAGATATGGAATATTTAAAGAAAAGAAGAAGAACGGAATTAATATGTAAAATAAGCCTACTATTAACAGCAATAGTAGGAACGATTATGGCGGTGAAGTTAATTGAGTAAAAAGAGATTTAAACACAAAAAATTACCATTCTGCGTAAAAGTATTAGATAACGATTTGGGTGAGCAATTTAAGAAAATCGCCGAGGAATTTGGCGAATTAGGAGAGGAAAACTCAAATTTATTAAACAAAATCAATAGGAAAGAATATATTTCTGCTGTAGATATAGAAAAAGCATTTCTAGAAGCGTTTGATATAAGCCAAGCTGCACAGGGATATATGCATCTATTATTAATAATTTTTGGTAAACATTATTGTTTAGATTTCAATAGTCTATTCAATAAAGCAATAAGAAAAAATAGTGATAGGGGATGTTATGAAGATGAACCATTTGATGTTGCTGATTGGGGAGATGATAAATAATGTGCCCACATACAGAGTATGATGCAGATGTAGGTTATATCTGCACGATAATGAAAGAACCATGCCCATATGTAAAACCACACTATACAGAAGAATGTGTAGAAATGGTAAGAAGTATGGAGATAGAAAAAGCAAAAAATATTAATAGCGAGGTGCAGAAAATATGGCGGAAGGAATAGAAATAGATGGTATCTATATAAAAGAAATAAATAAAAAAGCAACTCGTAAAGGTATAGTTATTGTATGTAAATATGTAGAAAATGGTGTAGAAAAAAGTGTAAGAGATAATCAAAGACCTGTAGAAAGATTTGAAGAAATATTAAAAGAATTAAAGTTTACAGGAATAAGGAACTTAGAACTGCCAGAATTTCTAATAGAAAGAATAATAATTACTGGAATTGAGCTTAAATGGAAAGATGAAGAATTAAAGGAATGTAAATTACTTGGTTTATATAAAGCACCACATTCTATACCAATAGAAACTAAATTTTATTCTTGGATATATCAATCAACAAATGAATTTGGGTATACAGAAAATGACATAAAATTATTAAACGAATTCCAGGAACAAGCAATATTGTATGCAAAAGGAGTGCGAGAGCAAATAAGTTTAATAGATATAGAAAATAGAGAATTTCTAGCACAACATGATGTAATGAAATCGGAGGAAAACGAGCAATGATATATATTAATAGTTTATCTATGGAATATAAAAATTGAAGAATATGAGGTAATTGAATGACAGAAAAAGAAATGCAACTTATGCTAGGAAAACATTTTGGAATTCAGTATATCTGTATTCCAAATGTTCTTATGACTGGCGAATATAAAAAAGATATCTTGCTAGAAATCGAAAAACTAGAAGCATGGGAAAAACCAAGCAAGATGTATGAAGCTGATATAGTGTACATCACCAAATCTGGATATCTAACTGAAATTGAAATCAAAGTTGATATAAACGACTTCAGAAATGATTTCAACAAAAAAGTATATCATTCTTCTCCGCTCGTAAGTTCTTTATATTATGCTTTTCCAGAAACATTATATAAAAAATATAAAGATGAAATAAACGATAAAACAGCAGGTATTGCAGGCATAATAATGGTTTCATATAATTGCAAGGTTAAAGCTAAGGCACCAAAAAGAAAAAATATTAAAGCTTTAACAGATATAGAAATAAAAGACTTCATGCGTATAGGATGCATGAAGTGGTTTAAGGAGTGGGAATAAGATGAGTTTACAAGAAAAAATGAAACATAAATTAAAGATAATTCCTAAATATTTCAAAGAAATTGTTGATGGAAATAAAAACTTTGAAATTAGAAGAAATGATAGAGGTTTTAAAATCGGTGATACGCTTATCTTAAAAGAATATGATCCAATAAAAAAGAATTTTACTGGTAATTATGCTAAGACAACAGTTATGTATATATTAAAAGATAAAGATTTTCCTATAGGAATAAAAGAAGGATATTGTATTATGGGAATTCATTTACAAAATCGTATAGGTTTCATAAAATGTTTTGATGAATCCGATAAAGAATTTTTAGTTAATGAAATGCGTCAAAGACTTATGCAGGCTCATGAAAAAGGTGAGTAATATGTTTATATTAGGATTAATAATTGGCGGTTGTATAGGAGTAATGCTAATGTGCATACTACAGATAAATAGGAGATAAAAATGAGCAAATATATAATAGGTAATATGGGTTTAGTAAAAGAGTCTGTTATTGAAGGTATAGTAATAAAAAGAAATAATGAAGTTTATGCAATATGTAAAGAAAAAGAAATTTTAATAAATAAATGTGAAAATAGTGTTGAAGCAGAGTTGTTTTTAAATAAATGTATGATAAACATAGAAAAAGAAAATACGATATCACTACAAAACCCGATATCTTTAATAGAGAAAAAATATTGAGAGTTACAGACGATATCTACAAAGAATTATAGGAGTAAAAACTAATGGCTCAATTCATATATTTAAACCATGAAAAAATAAGTGTAAAAAGCATATCACAGCTTCATAAGATACCAGAAGAAGATAAAGTAAAATTAAACGTAAACTTTATGGACAGAAAACAAAAAGATAAAACACTTATGGTTTTCACTGGTAAAGATGCATCTAAAATGGCGAATATAGCTATGTGTGAAATATATGGGAAAATAACAAAAGGAGATAATATTTATCTAGATGATATCAAGAAAAATTTAGCAAAAAAATATTAAGGAAGATAGGTATATTATGGCGGAGAATAAAACAATCAAACAACTTAAAGAAGTAGCAAATAATATAATAGAAAATGTAATAGCAATTAATACACCAAAAAAGAATATAGCAAGCGATTTTTATAGAAAAGAAACAGTTAAGAAATTAAAATCTTATCCTATTCTAAAGCAAAATATAGAGGAGTTTAAAAAGGATTTAGAGGATATTAAGAAGGAAAACTTTGAAACAGTTCCAGCAGTTCATGTGGTTAGTCCTAACAATAATACGGATAAATATTTAAGTGATGATTTAGAGGAAAGAAGGTTTATCGAAAGTATAAAGATAAGAAAATCAATGTTGCGAGATGTAAGAGCAATAAAAGAAATTGAGAGGGCAATGGAAGCAATAAGGAATGAACCATATAATAGCATAATAGAAATGCAGTATTTTAAGCATATGAGTGCAGATAATATAGCCAATGAATTAAACTGTGATATAAAAACAGTATATAGAAACAGAATAAAACTAATAGATATTTTAACTATAAAATTCTTTGGCGGAGATGCCATATAAGGTGGAAAAAAGTTGCCCTTTTGTTTAAGGAGAAACAATGCTATAATTTTTACAAGTAGAAATAAGGCAAGCGTTTAACTAATGGTATTTCTTAATCAGGACAACTTAATATGACTTCACTTCCGTACATGAGAAAGAAAAGGCAGTCAAATTAGGCTGTCTTTTTCTTTTATAAGAAGGTGAAAACATGACAGTAATAAAATGTTATAAACATAAATGCTATTACAATGTAGAAAATACATGTACACATAGAAAAATAAAGCTAAAATATGGCAAGTGTTTAAATTATACTAGGGACCAAGATAAAACATTTAGTATAAAAGATTTAGTTCATGTAAAAAATACATGCCATAAAGAAAGCGGAAGATTTAAAAGTAATTCACATAAGGTATATAAGTAATATATATAATGTATATATGATGTATATTAAATGTATATATTACATATATATGATGTATATATAATGTATATAGAGAGGTATTGCAAATGCAATATCTCTTTTTTATTGGCGGTGAGTAAATGCTACAGAAAAAACATATAGTAAAACTAACAGGCAAGAAGCTAAGAGAATTAAACCAGCAAATATTTGAGCGAGATAATTATACATGCGTTGTTTGTGGTGCATATGTAAGTGGTGAGCATAAGTTTCATCACGAAAAAAAATTCCTAAAAAGTGATGTTATTACGGAAGGCGTTGTCTTATGTGATAAATGTCATTATGAAAGACACTTTGGAAAGAACTGTAATGAAATAAGAGATAAATGCAGGAGGTATTTAAAGAATATATATGGATAATCCATTTATTATACCGACTAATCCAACACCAAAAGAAATAATAGAACTTACTGCTTGTGCTACTAATACACTTGCTTTGGTATCAGAAAAGTTGGCCAGATACAAAAATGTTATGGCGGATGCCGAGGACTTATTAAAGCAAATACAAGCAGATAAGCTTTTATTATATATGGAACAATATCCTAAAGCTAATCAGCTTAAGCTAAAAGCTTTGGTAGATGTAGATACAGATGTTCAACAGACTAAGAGCGTCTACAAGGAAGCCAAAGCAAAAGTTGTACTCACAGAAACAGAGTACAAGACATGGGACAATAGATTTATTTGTCTTAGAAAGATAGCTTCTATAATGGAAACGGAGCTTAAAAGTATAAGATAATCATTATCAATATATAATTATTATCAATTAAATAACAAAAATGATAATTGTTATCATAATGTACACCCCCCACTGGAAAAGGTACTCCCTCACGATATTAAAAGCCTAGGGGTCGCATTTCGCGCGTGAAAAATCGCATAAAAAATAAAAAAATGGGGTTGAAAGTTATGAAGTTGAAAAGTACACCCACAAAAGACAAAAAAACCGCAAAGGCTGATGAAACATGGGTTTATAGCACTGCTGAAATCTGTGATTTTTTTGAAATAAGTGCTGAAACTTTAAATAACTGGTATAAAAAAGGAGCCCCAAAAAAAGGATATGGAAAATGGAATTTAAAAGAGCTTATAAAATGGAAATATACGCAGACAGATTCTCCAGAAACACGAAAAATTAAAGCTGAAGCTGACCTAAAAGAAGCCAAAGCAGAGCAAGAATTAATAAAATTGGAGAAGGAAAGGGGCAAATATATACCAGTAAGCCAAGTAAAAGATGATTTAATACAATTATTTGGTTATCTCAAGAAGGAAATAACATCTCTTGGCCATGAAGTAGCTACAGAGATAAATTCTTATGATGCAGAAATAGCAATTTCCGCAAAAGAAGTAATAGATAAGAAGGTAAACTACGTTTTAGAGTTACTGGCGAAGGGAGAAGGTAGAATTGGTAGCAAAAAGAAAAAATAATTTCCCCTAAATACATCATGGAGGCTTTAGAAATATTCAAGCCTCCTAAAAAAATAACTGTAAGTGAATGGGCAGACGAAAACAGAATATTATCTGGTAAAGACTCGGCTAGTCCTGGACCATGGCGAACAGCAAAGACACCATATTTAAGAGATATAATGGATGCATTTTCTAATCCTAAGTTTCAGGAAATAACTTTTGTTGCTGGTACGCAGATAGGGAAAACAGCAGCAGAACAAAATATGATAGGTTATGCTATAGACCAAGATCCAGGTCCTATGATTGTTGTTTATCCAACGGATAAATTAGGTATTTTTACAGCAGAAAATAGATTAAAGCCTATGTTTAATCTATCTCCAGCATTAAAAAACAAATTCCGCGAGGATAAAAGTAAGCAAGATGAATTACAGTTTGATGAAATGTATATTGCTATTGCTGGTGCTAATTCTCCATCAAATTTATCATCTCGACCAGTAAGATATGTATTCTTTGATGAAGCAGAAAAATATCCAAAATGGTCAGGTGATGAAGCAAATCCAATATCACTGGCGGAAGAGCGTACAAAAACATTCTGGAATAAAAAGAAAGTAAAAGTATCTTCTCCAGTATTAGAAGATGGTGTAATTTGGCAATCTTATAAAAAGGCAGATTTACAAATGGAGTATCAAGTGCCTTGTCCACATTGTGGTACGTATCAACCGCTATTTTTTCGACCTAGAGAAAAGGGAGAAAGCGGTGGCATAATGTGGCCAGAACAATATACAACACCAAGTGAAGTAAAATATACTGCTTATTACCAGTGCATGCATTGTAAACAGCCGATTTACGATAGGCAAAAGCCAGAAATGCTTAGATTGGGAAAATGGGTAGTTAAAAATAAAAATAAAGGTCATGCTAGTTCTATATCATTTCACTTAAATTCTATATATTCGCCATGGGTAACATTCGGCGAAGTAGCAGAAATGTTTTTAAAAAGTAAAGATACTCCAGAACAGCTAATGAACTTTATTAATTCTTGGCTTGCTGAACCATGGAAAAATAATGCTAGTGAGTTAAATTCAGATTTAGTAATGGAAAAACAGCTAAATTATGAACGTGGAACCATGCCAGAAGAAGCGCAGATACTTACTTTAGGAATAGACGTACAGGTAGACCACTTTTGGTGGGGTGTACGTGCTTGGGGTGCTGGTCTTAAAAGTTGGCTAGTGGATTATGGAAAAGCTGAAACATGGACAGAACTAGATGAGATATTAGAGCGTAATTTTGCAGATACAAATGGAGAAATACGCAAAATAAATAGATGTGGCATAGATGCTGGTTACAATACAGATGAAGTTTATCTATGGTGTGCTAGACATGGCGGTTTATGTATTCCTACAAAGGGTTCAAGCCGTTCCATGAATACGTATTACAATACGTCTTTGATAGATAAAACACAGATAAACGGCATGAAATTATATGTTTATGACACAGATAAAATGAAAGACTTTATCGCAGGTAGATTAACCATAGAAGCAGGCGATAAAGGGAGTTGGAATGTATATAAAGGTATAGACAGACGTTATTGCGACCAAGTTTGTTCAGAACAAAAGGTAGATGTTCGTAAAAAGAATGGACTTATAACGCAAAAATGGGAAAAAATAAGCTCACATGCACAAAATCATATGCTAGACGTAGAAACAATATCTGCATTATTGGCAGAAGTATGTGGAGTGAGGTATTTAATGGAAAAAGAACCAGTTTTATATAAACCTAAGCCTAAAAAACAAAATAAAGCTAATTCTTGGCTTGGTGATACTAAAAATTGGCTTAAATAATTTAAGGAGGTGAAACTATTTTGGAAACTGCAACGCAATTAGAAGAAAAATTGAGTAATCTACAAAAAGCTATAGAAGCTGTAGAACAAAATGGGCAATCTTATACAGCAGATGGAAAGATAAGCTTCACTAGGGCAGATTTAAAAACGCTATATGATAGAGAAGAAACTCTTATACAGCGTTTAAATAATCTAAAAACTAATGGCAGAGGATATAGAACACTTGCCAAAATAGTAATGAGATGAATGTATTAGAAAAAATAGTAGCGTTTATCTCTCCTAGTACGGCATTGAAAAGAATGTATGCTAAACAAATGCTGAAATACTATGAAGCAGGCGAAATGAACCGCTTCACAGATAGTTGGCGAGCCCTAAATGGTGATGATGAAAATATGGCAGCACCTGAAAGGGACATAATAAAAGCTAGAGCAAGATATCTAGAAAGAAATAGTGATATTGCTAATAGTTTAATATCCGCTTTTTTACGTAATGTAATTGGCACTGGCATAAAACCGCAGGCACGTACAGGGAGTAAAGATTTAGACGATAAACTAGAAGCATTATGGAAAAAATGGGCAACTACAAACTGTGATATAACAGGGCAAAGTACGTTTTATGAACTACAAAAAATGTTATTATTGCGTAGATTTGTAGATGGAGAAATCCTAGTAAATAAAGTTTATGATAATAATGCTGAAATACCGCTTAAATTGCAGGTTATAAAGACAGATTTATTAGATACTAGTAGATTTAATGGAAATGGTAAAAATGTTGTGCGTTCTGGTGTAGAGGTAACATCTTATTTAAAACCAGTTGCTTATTGGATATTACAAAAAACACCAGATGGATTTTTAACCTTGGACTCTAAACGAGTAAAAGCAGAAAACATGATACATTTGTTTGATAAGACAAGCCCAGAACAAATAAGAGGTATTTCAGAGTTAGCACCACTTATAAAACGAACAAAATCAATAGAAGATTTTTTGGATGCTGAAACAATGAGTGCTAAGATAGCGGCTTGTTTTTCTATTTTTATCAAAAGAAATAATGGTGGTTATAATCAATATGCTGAAAATGATAAAAATAGAATAGAAGAAATACATCCTGGAATGATTAGCTATTTAAATCAAGGGGAAAGTATAGAAACAGCAAATCCTAGCCGTTCTATGACGTCTGCAAGAGATGTTGTAAATCTACAACAAAGATTAATGGGTGCAGGTGCTGGACTATCCTATGAGTTAGTAAGCCGAGATTTTAATAATGCAAACTTCTCTGCCGCAAGACAGGGCTCACTTGAGGACCAAATGACATTTAAGCCTATACAAAAATACATGATAGAGCATTTTTGTAATCCTATCTGGAGTGATTTTGTAGAAGCTTGTGTATTAAAAGGTCTTATCAATATAAAAGATTTCTTTAGTAATAAAGAAAAATATACAAATAGTGCTTGGATTGCACCAGGTTGGAGCTGGATAGATCCAGAAAAAGAAGTAAATGCAGATATTAAAGCTATGCAAAATGGCGGTAAAACATTTTCACAATGGTGTGCAGAGCGTGGATATGATTGGCAAGACCAATTAGACCAGATGGCAAGAGAAAAAGAATATGCCGAAAAATTAGGATTAAAATTAAATATTCACACTCCAGAATCAGTTCAAGCTGCACAATCAAATCACATAGAAGGGGGAGAAACAAATGGAGCTAAACAAAAGTAAACAAGGAAATCTATCTAGGGAATTTAATCTTGATAGTGTTAATGAAGAAGAGCGAAGTATAGAGCTATCTTTTAGCAGTGAAGAGCCGTATGAAAGATGGTTTGGTACAGAAATACTGGAGCATAAAGCTGAAAGCATTGATTTAGCAAGATTAAATGAAATTGGAGTGTTACTTTTTAACCATGATACTGATAAAGTTATCGGTAAAATAGAAAAAGCATGGGTAGAAAACAATAGAGGTAAAGCTAAAGTAGTTTTCGATACCGATGAGGATAGTGAAAAGATTTACCAAAAGGTAAAATCTGGAACACTTAAAGGCGTTTCTGTTGGTTATAGAGTAAATAACTGGGAAGAAGTAGAACAAGGTGCAGTTAGTACAGATGGAAGATTTCAAGGGCCTTGTTCTATTGCTACTAGATGGATGCCATATGAGATTTCTATTGTTAGCGTACCAGCAGACGCTACAGTAGGCGTAGGAAGAAGTTTTTCAGAAGATAATGGAGGAATAACAATGCCAGAAAATAACAATGTAAAAGATAATCAGAGAAACGATAATGAGAAATTACAAAGAAAATTAGAAGAAGAGCGTGCAAGAGTCAAAGAAATTAGGCAAATGGCACGCTCTTTTGATTTAGACCAGAAGTTTTTTGATAATTTAATTGATAATGGAACAAGCATTGAAGATGCTCGAAAATCTATATTAGAAGAATTAGCTAGAAATACAACACCTGTTAATACAACTGCAAGTGTTCAAGTTGGAACAGAAGAAATTGATAAATTTAAACGTGCAGCTACAGATGGATTATCTATGCGTGTTGGTCTTAGAGTAGATAAACCTGTAGATGGTGCTAGAGAATTTGCAGGAAAATCTCTATTGAGATTGGCGGAAGAGTCTGTTTTTAGACAAACTGGCCAGGATATGCGTAATGCTAGAGATGTTGATATTTTTGAGCGTGCATTAGAAGGTACAGGAGCATTTCCAATAATCTTATCTAATGTGGCCAATAAAACACTTCAAAGTGCCTATGAAGAAGCACCAACAACATTCCAGTTTTGGACTGCTGTAGGCAGTAATAAAGATTTTAAACCAACTACACAAGTACAATTATCTAGTGCAGATGTATTAGAAAAAATGACAGAAGCTGGAGAATTTAAAAATAAATCATTTAAAGAAACAAAAGTAAATACACAATTAGACACTTATGGTGCAAGCTTTGCAATCACAAGAAAAGCACTAATCAATGATGATTTAGGAGCATTTACAGAGGTGATGGCTTTATTTGGTGAATCTTCTAAACGCATGATAAATCAAATGTGTTATAAACTTTTAACAGGAAAAGATACTAAATTTGAAAATATAGCCTTATTTGATAAATCTAAACATAATAATTTAGGTACAGGTAAAATTAGCATTGAAAGTTTGGCTGCTGCAAAATCTGCTATGTCTAAACAAACAGATATTAGCGGAAAGGCTTATTTAAATATTCAACCAGGCTTTTTAATTGTACCAACAGAATTAGAAGTAGAAGCTACACAGCTTGTAGGTTCTAGTGTAGATCCAACTAAATATAACAATACACCAAATCCATTTTTTAATAGATTAACAGTAATATCCGATCCATATATTACAAATGAACAAGAATGGTATTTGGCAGCGGCAAGAGGTAGATATCAATCTATCAAAGTTTCTTATTTGAATGGTGTTCAGACACCAATTATTGAAAGAGCAGACGATTTTGATAGTTTAGGTGTAAAATATCGTGTTTATTTAGATGTAGGTGTAGATTTAATAGACTATAGAGGTCTTTATAAATCTGATGGTAATGCAGCAGAATAATAGGAGGAATTAAAAATGGCAAATATTATAGCAACATATATACAAAAAGGTGAAACAATTGACTATGAAAATACAACAGGTGCACAGATTGAATATAACCAAGTTGTACCTTTAGCTAATTGTATTGGGATTGCAGGTGAGGTAATCCCAAATAAAGCAGTTGGTAGTTTATATCTTAATGGTGCATGGGAATTACCAGCTGCAACATCTTTAGAAATCAAACCAGGTGATGCCGTTTACTGGAGTACAAGCGATAACAATATAAATAAAACGGAATTATCTAATGTTCCAGCAGGTATTGCTATTTCCCATAAAGAAGAGTCTGGAACATCGGTTGTCGTGAAAATTGGTTGATTACAATGAACCTAAAAGAACAAATGAAACAAGATGCAAATAATCTCTTAAATCTTGATGAATTTGCAGAAATGGTAGTTTTTAATGAGAAAGAAATAAAAGCTATAGTAGTTTCTGGAGAAACAAATATTAGAGGAGATTATAAATCTATAGGAACTAGAGATGTAAAATATTTCTTGTTCTTAAAAGACGATGTAAAAGGATATAAAGCAAATGATGAAATAATACATGATGGTAAAAAATATGCCGTTATCCGCTCTATTTGGGATAACGGCTTTATTATTAAACTAGAAGCAGAAGCTAATAAGTCTGTAATGCCAAGGACAGGTGGTATGTATGGCAGATATTAATTTAGTTAGAGTTTCTGTAAAAGATGAGGCACTTAATAAATTAGATTACTATGCAGAAGCATATCCAGTTTTTTATAAAAGAGCTTTAAAATCTTTGGGCTGGTATTCACAGCAAGAAATAAAAAAAGGGATAAGAAGCGGTGCTCCTGGTGGTAAAAAATATAAAGACCTGATAAAACCATCTAAACGTAGGCAAATAGACAAGGCATTTCGCAAAAAGACCAAAAGTAGATATTTGCCGATGGGCAGATTAAGAAATGCCGTTGGCTATGATACTAAAGAAGTGAATAGAGGTATTGTAACAGTAGGTTGGTTATCCAGAACGGCTGTTAGAATTGGTTCTATTATGGAAAATGGTATTTATTACTATGTAACACCAAAAATGCGTAAAGCATTATTGAGAGGCAGAATATATACCAATAAGAAAATAATAGAAATACCAGCAAGACCGACATTTGGACCAATGACAGTAGTATTAGAGCCAAAACTTGTAAATTATCTTAATGGAAAAGTTGAGCAATTTATACAAAATCCTAATTTAAGAGGAACTAAATCCAGTAATCGTAGATATAGAGTATATAAACCAGAAATTACAGGTGGATTATAATGTTATTTTTTAAAACAGCTTCATTAGTAGATTTAACGAAATTATTTGCCGAAAAGTTGGCAGATAGTGAGGAAATAAAGCAATTTTGCACAGAGCATTATGAAAAAGAACAAATAGTATTTCTAGGTACAGATTTAAAACAACCACCACCGCAAGATACTTGCCCATATATAGTAGTAGTCCCAGGGGAAAAACAAGAAGGATTAACGCAAAAACAATTTACGTATGTAGTAGATATAATGTGGTGTATTTCTAATAAAGAGATAACGAAAGATAAATTAGTAGAATTTGTAGGAATGAATGAAGCAGACAATTTAGGACAATTAATATTAAATACAGTAGTAAATAGTCTAAAAAATTCTGTTGTAAACCAAATAGATTATAGTGTTAATGGTTTAACAGAATATCCGCAATTCCCAGGGCAAATGAGTCTTACAATCAACGTACCACATGTAATAGGAACAGAAAGAGTAGAATTTTAAAGGAGTGTTAATAATGCCAAATCAAGCAATGGGTGCTCATGGTAGAGTCGTCATGGAATTTGAAAAAAGTCCAGGAGTAGAAAATAGTGAGCATAGAAAAGGCATAAAAATAAACTTTATTAGTGCAAATGTACAAGCACAACAAAATCAAAATACTTCTAATGTAATCACTGGTAATCGAAATCCATCAGAACCATATCGAGGAAATATAGATGTACAGGGAGATGTAGAAACACCATTAGATACAGCACAAATCGGTATGTTTTTAAAAGCCGCTTTTGGAGCACCAGAAACATCTTCTGCTGGCGGTGAGAAATATAAGCACGTATTTAAATTAAGCCAAGACATGCCTTCTTTTACATGGGAACAAGGTTTCCAAGATATAGGTATTTATAAAAAATATATTGGTTGTAAAATAAGTAAATTGTCTTTCAGTTTTGGCGGAGATAATGAACTTACAGCACAAACAACAATTATGGGTGTAAAAGAAGTAGATGGTGAAGGAAGCAGTATGCAGGCAGATGCACCGACACTAGTAGGAAATAAACTGCAATTTGACCAAGTTACTTTCAAGGAAGATGGAAGCGAAAGTAATTTAGGCACAGATTTTAGTTTGGATATAGATTTTGGCTTAGATGGAGATACTTATGCTATTGGTGGCAAAGGTTATCGTTCATTTATAAATGATGGTATTACTACCGTTACAGGAAGTTTAAAAGCGTTCTTTGTAGATAATACTATTATAGAAAAAGCAGAAAAAGGAACACCTACAAAATTAGAAATAGGTATAATAAATAGTGAAGAAAGTTTGACTATTATCCTACCTGAAGTAGTGTACCAAAGAAATACTCCAGGTATTTCTGGTCCAGAAGGTGTATATATAGAAATGGATTATGGTGCATTTTATAAAGATAATGAAAATGAAACAGCCATACAGATTGAACTTGTAAATAAAATTGCAAGCTATGATATACCAGCAGTAGAATCTGCATCCATGATGAGTAGCCAAAAATTGATGTGAGGTAAGTAAAAATGGAAAAAGAAAAAGTAGAAAAAGCAAGAGAACAGGCTAAGAAAAATTTAGAAATCTTACAGAATTTAATTAAAGAGAATAAACTCCCACAATATAGAGCGTTAACAAGAAAAGAACGCAAAAATATGACAGAAGCAGGAGTAAATGTATATTATGCAAAGATTGATGAAAATACTACAGTACAAAAACTATATGAACAAATGACGGATTGGATTTTGGATAATGTTTTCCCAGATTTTAATTTTGATGATTTAGATAATGGTTTATGTACTGCATTTGCTACAAAATGCTTTGCTATGACATATAGTGATAATTTAGCCGAAAAAAACTTGTAGAAGCTTGGCAATGGGTATTAGAAAAACAAGAGTATTGCCAAGCTTGTAAAAAATTAAAAGGTAAAACACAGGAGGATTGTAAAAAATGTGAATACAATCCTCCTGTTTTATTACCAGAAAACATGAGAATTTGGGAATTATGGTGTGCATGTTCTACGCAGTGGAAATATGGATTTGAAGGCCCTGTAGGATTAGATTATAGTGCAATAAATATTGTGGCCAAGAATATGGACATGGAACTAAATCCATGTGATATAAAAAAATTAAATGCAATCGAAACATTTACTTTAAATAAAATAAAAAATAAACCAAAGAAAAAGCCTGCTAAAAGGAGGAGGTAATTATGGCCAGGAATGATGTAACAATACGAATAAATGCTAGGGATAATGCCTCTGCAACCTTAAAGCAGGTGGCACAAAGTAGCAAAAGGGCATCTAAAGCCTTAGATAGTTTAAGTGGATTAAAAAACTTTGCAATAGATACAGCTAGTATAACAGCAGGAATAGCTGGATTTGAAGCACTAACTACAGCTATACATAATACTATTGGAGCTGTAGGAACATTCTATACTAGCATGGAAACAAACCAAGTCGGTATGGCTGGTATCTTATCTAGCATGACCACATTAAAAGGAAATGCTTTAGATTTTAATACTGCTATGGGAATATCTGGCAGTATTATGAAAAAACTCAATGATGAAGCATTGAGAACAGCTGCAACAAGTGAAGAATTAGTAAATACATTTAGAGCTTTATTAGGTCCTGGTCTTGGTGCTGGTATGGATGTAGACCAGATAATTCAATTAACTACTACAGGTGTTAATGCGGTAAAATCTTTGGGCTTAGACGGTACGCAATTAGTCCAAGAATTAAGAGATTTAGTACAAGGTGGAATACAGCCTGCTAGTTCTACTTTAGCAACAGCTTTAGGTCTTACAGATAAAGATATAGAAGCTGCTAAAAGTAGTTCTCAAGGCTTATTCAATTTCTTGATGGAACGTTTAGAAGGTTTTAGACAAGCGTCCGAGTATACACAAAATACTTTTAAAGGCAAATTTGACCAAATAAAAGAAGGTCTTACTCGTGGAGCGGCAGAAGGTTTTGAACCTATTTTTGAAGCTGTAAAAGCACAAATGGGTGAAATAGGTGATTATTTACTGCCTGTTGATGAAACCACTAAACAAATACAAATAAATCCGCAATTTATAAATGACTTGCAATATATAGCGAATGAATCACTTATAATTGGCGGAAATATAAAAGAAATGTTTACCCCTATAGCTAGTGTAGGCTTACCAGCAATTACCGCTTTTGGTAATGCTTTAGTATATGTGGGAGAAAATATACAATCCATAGGATTGGGGCTTGCTACATGGTATGTACTTAGAAATATATCAAAGTATTATGTAGATATAACAGCAGCCGCTACAGGAGCTACAACAGCAAATACAGCATTAGGAAAAGCAGTATTATCTGTAAAAACAGCATATACAGAGCAAGCTTTATCAGCCAGACAAACCTATACAGAAGAAATGTTAGCGGCACAACAAGCTGCAACAACAGTAGTAGCAGAAGAAGCAAGAAAAACAGCTGCAAGACAAGAAGCCAATAGGGCCCAAATGGTAGCAATGGCACAACAAAGAACGACTTATGCCGCAGTGCAAAGAGCAACACAAGCAGGATATATAGAACTAGCAGATACATTGCAAATGCTCAAGGTTCGATACATGGAACTTGGTGTAAGTGCACAACAAGCAGGAGCAATGCAAGTACAAGCTGCAAAACTGGCAAAAGCAGGGCAATTCGAGTTAGCACAGCAAGTAATAGCAACACAACAAGCTCATATAAAAAATGCAGTAGCAGCAGAAGCTTCATCTGTAGCAGCTGTTACAGGTTCAGCAAAAGCAACTACAGCTATTAAGAAAATGGGAACAGCGGTTTTAGCTCTTACTGGCGGTTGGTTAGGCTTGGCAGTAGCTATTGGATATGCAACATATCAACTTTGGGATTGGTGGGAAGCTAATTCAAAAGTAACTACATATGATGGAAGTAAAATGAGAAAAAATCCTATAACAGGGGAATATCAAATTTATGATCCAAATTATGTAGATTATAGTAATGCAGGTTATTCAAATCAAGGTCAATCACGTATTTTAAGTAAAGGTGGATTTAGAAAAGCCACTTTAGATGAAACATTTGCTGCTCAAAATAATGAAAGAATTGAACAAGCTAGAAAAGAAAAAGCTGAAAGACAAAAACAATTAAAAGAACTTAACGAGTCTATGGGTGAATATACTGATACAATACAAGGACTTACGACTAAGTTCACTAATTTAAGTGATGATAGTGAAGAAAAAATTAAATCTTTAAAAGCAGATTATAGTATGCCAGATAGGCAATATTATAATATTGCTAGTAATGATGTCGATACTAATTTAACAGCACTAACAGAGCAAAAATTAAATTTATTAGCTAGAGATTATTTCAAGCAATTTGGTGAAACATTAGATGTTACAAGTATGCGAAGATATGGAGATGGTAGTTCGTGGCATGATAGCGGACAAGCTGTAGATGTAGTATCTAGTGGATTAGAAAATAGTGCAGATAGAAGAGCTTGGATAATAGAACAAGGTAAAAAATATGGATTGGTAGCTCTTGATGAATATACAAATCCATCACCAAATGCTACAGGTGGTCATATACATTTTTCAGACCATGGTGATGCAATATCTAAAATAACAACATTATCTAAGCAAGATATTGCTAATGCATTATTATCTAGAATGGGAAGTTATGCACCATTTGTTATGAATGCAGCACAAGATGCAGGTATAGATCCAGAATTATTAGCATCTTTAGTTTTAGAAGAAGATCCTTCACTTAATCCATCATTACCAGATCAGCTTACAGGAACACATATAGGATTGACACAAATACATCCTAGTACAGCAGCAGAAGTAGGAATAACAGGTGATTTAACAGATCCACAAACAAATTTAATAGCTGGTGCAAGATACCTAGCTAAAATGATAAATAGATATGGTGGTAGTTTAGAATTAGGATTAGCAGCATATAATGCTGGTCCAGGTACAGTAGATGCACAAGGTAACACAGCTAATCCAAGCTTTGCAAGAAATATTCTAGGTCGTTTAAGCGGTATAGGTATACAAGAGTCAGCATTTAGTGAATATCAAGTTAAATTTGCAAAAGAAAAAGCAGAGCAATTAAAAGCTTATCAACAGTTGCAGGCTGAATTAAATAGTAAATTAACAGAAGAAACAGGTACACAATACCAAGTAGGTATGCAAAAGATAAATGAAGAAATACAAAAATATCAAGACCAAACTAGAAAAATGGGAAATTATGGTATAGATGTATCTGGATTAAATGAACAAATAAAACAATTACAAGACTTAGAAAAAAATAAAGTAATAGAAAAATGGCGAAAAAGTTGGCAAGATTTAAAAGATAGTATTGCAGAAACAAACAGTGAATTAACAGGCAATACACTTGCAAACTATAGCATAGAATATACTAAACAATTAGATAAGCTAGATAGCGAACGCAAAGAAAGAGAAAAAGCGGTAATGCAAGACCAAAATGACGCAGTAGCAAAAGCTGCTGTTGATGAATGGTACAATAAGCAAAAAGAGCTTTTTCTCAAGGAAAAGAATGATAAAGTAAGGGAATATCTATTAAAAGAGTATGACCTTGAAGTAGAACATAATAAAAATTTAATTGAATTAGAAAATAATACAGTAGAACAAACTAATGTTTTAAATAGAGAAGTTTTAAATAAAAAATTAACGTATCTACAGACAGAATTAAATAGGGCAAAATTAACAGCCCAGCAACGAATAGACCTAGAAAATCAAATTTATGAAACTACTAGGGCAATAAATGAAATAGACTCCCAAAATTTATTTACAGCATGGCCAGTAGCATTAAAAGAAATGCAAAGAGATACTACAAATTACGTAGAACTAATAGAAAGTGCTTTCGATAGCATAGAAGATAATATAACAGATAATTTTACTAATATGTTAAATGGGGCAGAAAGCTTTAGTGATGGTTTTGTAGATATCTTTGAAAATATGGCTAAAGAAGTACAATCTGTGGTGATGAAACAAATTGTACAACAAAGTATCATGAAGCCATTGTTTAGTTGGCTTGGAAATATGATGGGCATGAGTATAGGTGGCGGTGGAGATACACTAACTTATATTGAAGGAACAGGTTTTACTTTTAGAGCTAGTGGTGGACCAGTAGAAAGTGGATCTCCTTATATCGTAGGGGAAAAAGGAAAGGAACTATTTATACCAAATACAGATGGAACAATAGTACCAAACTTTAAACTAAATGATTATACTGCTACTAATAAAGTAGTAACTCAATCATCTACTCCAAATGTAACAGTAAATGTAATCAATCAATCTGGTCAAAATGTAACAGCTAAGCAAGAAGTAAAATCTTCTAGCCCAGATAATTATGTAATAAACGTAGTATTACAAGCGATAACACAAAATAAAGGCGGAATGAAAGATGCTATATCTGCTGTAGCAGGAAGGAGTTAAAAATGTTATATTTTCCTAATATATCACCACCAATGTATCCGCTAAAAGAGGAAATAGATAATCCTGTTATAAGCTCTGACACCGAAAATGGAATGAGAATAACAAGAGCTAGATATACTAGATTAAAACGCAAATGGACACTTCAATGGGACGCTCTAAGAAACACTAAAGAGCGTCCAGAATATGAAATGTTAAGAGATTTTTATATGCTTAAAACATTGGGCGGAGCAAATGCTTTTTTATGGACTTATCCACCAAAAAGAAAGCAAAAAAATACAGTTTATATGCAAAAAAATTTTGATTTAAGATTAGAAGGAAAACAATTTTTGGTAAGATTTATAAGTGATACATTTAGTTTTGAAGAAAAATTACCGAATGTATGGACTGGTTCTGTACAAATAGAAGAAGTATAAAAAAAGACTGCTATAAAAAGCAGTCTTTTAATTTATTTTTTATCTCTACTTGCAATTATACTTTTAACATAATCAGATGGTTCATTGTTTTCCTCTTTTACAGATGGTAAATCCCTACCACAATATCTACAAACTACG
>ERZ1023865.93-NODE-93-length-49397-cov-92.805095_pt1 | contig 49397 bp, 40 predicted proteins | sample MGYA00380389_ERZ1023865 | MGnify/ENA primary metagenome ERZ1023865 (study PRJEB33179, sample SAMN07449008) | human gut metagenome | biome: Human-gut; feature: Human associated habitat; material: Faeces | host: Homo sapiens | place: India: Bhopal | collected... | reverse complement strand
AGTAAGACCTGCTATTTTAGTAGGCAAGTATCGTTTGTATCCAAGAATCCCCTGCATTTAGGCATGGGGAGTATGTCAAACTCAGTATTTTTCCGCTAAATTTGTCTTAACTGATAAAGACGGCAAGACAATATTTGAAAGAATTGATAAAAGAGAAGATGAGAAAAAAGCCTATGATATGTTTAATCGAGCGGTAAAAGATTTCTATAAAGACGTCAATTCTTTAAAATAAAATGTAAATTTGTATACAAAACACTTGCAAAAAATTAAGCTATATGATAAGGTATTAAACAGCAATATTAAACAATTATAAATATAAAAATATGAAGAAAAGGAATAGTAAAATTATTTTCTTTTACAGAGAGCTGTTGATTGGTGCAAAACAGTAAGGAAGATTTTTTGAACTCGCCTTGGAATAGCTGGCTGAACATCTTAGATTATAGATAATTAGGTTAAGTCGGTACTCGACCGTTATATTGAGTTTAAAAATGAGTGCATGTAGATATTTTTACATGAATAAGAGTGGTAACGCGTAAGTACAGCTTTCGTCTCTAGTTTTAGAGATGAAAGCTTTTTTTATAAATTGTTATTGGAGGAATACATAATGATGAATGTTAATAAATATACTAAAGGTTATTTTATGCCACCAACAGTAGACATGAGTTGGACTCAAAAAGAATATGTGGACAAAGCTCCTACATGGTGTAGCGTAGACCTTCGTGATGGTAATCAATCTTTGATTATTCCTATGAGCTTAGAGGAAAAAATCGAATTTTATAAACGCCTTGTAGAAATCGGATTTAAAGAAATTGAAGTAGGTTTCCCAGCAGCTTCTGAAACTGAATTTGAATTTTTGCGTACATTGGTAGAACAAGATTTAATTCCTGATGATGTAACAGTACAGGTATTGACTCAAGCTCGTGAACATATCATCAAAAGAACTTTTGAAGCTTTAAAAGGTGTAAAAAATGCTATAGTTCATGTGTATAATTCCACTTCTGTAGCACAGCGTCAACAAGTATTTAGAAAATCTAAAGAAGAAATCAAACAAATCGCTATTGATGGTGCAAAATTACTTAAAGATTTAACTGAACAAGCAGGAGCAAATTATCGTTTTGAATATTCTCCAGAAAGTTTCACAGGAACAGAACCAGAATTTGCTTTAGAAGTATGTAATGCTGTTTTAGATGTATGGCAACCAACAAGCGATAGAAAAGCTATCATTAATTTACCAGCAACAGTGCAGATGTCCATGCCTCATGTATATGCAAGCCAGATAGCATATATTTCTCAAAATCTTAAATATCGTGAAAATGTAGTATTATCACTTCACCCACATAATGACCGTGGCACAGGCGTTGCAGATTCTGAAATGGGCTTACTCGCTGGTGCTGACCGTATTGAAGGTACTCTCTTTGGTAATGGTGAACGTACAGGTAATGCCGATATTATCACTATCGCTATGAATATGTTTGCCTTAGGCGTTGACCCTAAACTTGATTTTTCCAATATGCCAGAAATCATTGAAATGTACGAACGCGTAACTCGTATGCATGTATATGAACGTCAACCATATGCTGGTAAACTCGTATTTGCAGCATTCTCCGGTTCTCACCAAGATGCTATCGCTAAAGGTATGAAATGGCGTGAAGAAAATGATGAACCACATTGGACTGTTCCATATCTTTTAATTGACCCACAAGATGTTGGTCGTCAATATGATGCAGATGTTATTCGCATCAATAGCCAATCTGGTAAAGGTGGCGTAGCTTATGTTATGGAACAAAAATATGGTCTTAACATGCCTAAGAAAATGCGTGAAGACTTCGGTTATTGCGTAAAAGGTGTATCTGACCATAAACATAAAGAACTTATGCCAGAAGAAATTTATCAAATTTTCCAAGACAATTATGTAAATGTTGAAGAACCATATAAATTGATTGATTTTGTCTTGAATAAACAAGCAGATGGCACATTTAAAGGTAATGTACATTTGATGGAACATGGTCATGAAGTTGTAGTAGAAACACAAGGTAATGGTCGCTTTGATGCTGCAAGTAATGCTATACAAAAAGAATTTGGTATCAAATATGATAATTTAATTTATAGTGAACATGCTATGGAAATTGGTGCTACTTCAAGAGCTATGGCATATGTAGGTATTACAGCAGAAAATGGCAAAACATATTGGGGTGCTGGTATGGATACAGATATCATCACTGCTTCCATAAAAGCTTTAATCAGTGCAGTTAATCGCATGGATTAAGAGAAATTTATTTGTATATATGATTAATCTGTTAGTATAATAAATTTATTGTTTATATATTATATGTAGATAGAAAAGGTGGTTTGTTCATGAGAAGTGATTTAGTAAAAAAAGGTGCAACTCGTTCAGCACATCGTGCTTTATTTAATGCTATGGGATATGGTCCAGAAGATTTGAAAAAACCATTAGTTGGTATTGTAAATGCTTTTAATGAAATAATTCCAGGTCATATTCATTTACGTACAATCGCTGATGCAGCAAAACTCGGCGTAGCTGCTGCTGGCGGTACACCTATTGAATTCCCAGCTATTGGTGTTTGCGATGGTATTGCTATGGGACACCCTGGTATGAAATTCTCCTTGGCTAGCCGTGAATTAATTGCTGATTCTATCGAAGCTGTAGCAACAGCTCATGCTTTTGATGGTTTGGTACTCATTCCAAACTGCGATAAAATCGTTCCAGGTATGCTCATGGCAGCTGCTCGTTTGAATATTCCTTGCGTAGTAGTAAGTGGTGGTCCTATGCTTGCTGGTCGCTATCAAGGTAAAGATGTTAGCGTAAGTACAACTTTTGAAGCTGCTGGTAAATTCACAGCTGGCAAAATCACAGAAGATGAAATGTATGATTTAGAAGCAAAAGCTTGCCCAGGTTGTGGTTCTTGCTCAGGATTATTTACAGCTAATACAATGAATACTTTAACAGAAGTATTAGGTATGGGTCTTCCTGGTAATGGTACAATTCCAGCTGCTTATACTGGTGCTAGAATTTCACTTGCAAAACAAGCTGGTCATGTAATCATGGATTTAATTGCAAAAGATATTAAACCTCGTGATATTTTAACTCAAAAAGCATTTGAAAATGCAATCACTGTAGATATGGGTATTGGTGGTTCTTCTAATACTGTACTTCATCTTACAGCAATTGCACATGAAGCAGGTATTAAACTTCCAGCTCCATTATTTGATGAAATCAGTGCTAAAACACCTTATATCACAAAATTAAGCCCAGCTGGTACTCATCATATGCAAGATTTAAATGAAGCTGGCGGTGTTTGTGCAGTAATGCATGAACTCAGCAAAAAAGGTCTTATTCATTTAGACGCACTCACAGTAACAGGAACTGTTGAAGATAGAATAAAAAATAGCGAAATTCAGCGTGCTGATGTAATCAAAACAGTAGAAGCACCATATCGTCCAACAGGTGGTATCGCTATATTACAAGGTAATTTAGCTCCAGATTATGCAGTAGTAAAAGCTAGTGCAGTAACAGAAGATATGCTTTGCTATAAAGGTACAGCAAAATGCTTTAATTCTGAAGAAGAAGCTATTGAAGCTATTACTGGTGGCAAAATCAAAGATGGCGATGTAGTAGTAATCCGTTATGAAGGTCCAAAAGGTGGCCCTGGTATGCGTGAAATGCTCAATCCAACTGCTGTTATCGCAGGTATGGGCTTAAAAGTAGCTCTTATCACAGATGGTCGTTTCTCTGGTGCTACTCGTGGTGCTTGTATTGGTCACGTATCTCCAGAAGCTATGGCTGGCGGTCCAATCGCATATCTTGAAGATGGTGATATCATTGATATCGATATTCCAAATCGTAAATTAAATGTATTAATCAGTGATGAAGAAATGGCTAAACGTAAAGCTAACTGGGTAAAACCTGAACCAAAAGTAAAAACAGGATATCTTTCCCGTTATGCAAAACTTACAACATCTGCTAGCACAGGAGCTGTTTTAGAGTAAGTGAAAAGACAAAAAAGAATTGCTTTAATAAATGATATAACAGGTTTTGGTCGCTGTTCTGTAACAGTACAATTGCCATTGATTTCAGCTTTAAAGATACAAGCTTGTCCGCTTCCTACTGCAATTTTAGCAGCGCATACAGGTTTTCCTGTACATTATATGGACGATTATACTCGTCATATGAAAGCTCATATGGATAATTGGCAAGCTTTGAATTTAGAATTTGATGGCATTTTGACAGGTTTTTTAGGCTCTAAAGACCAGATTGAACTTGTATTAGAATTTGCAAGACGCTTTAAAAAAGAAAATACTTTGTTTGTCGTTGATCCAGTGATGGGCGATGGCGGGAAATTGTATTCTTCTTATAATGAAGAACTTTGTTTAAAAATGCGACAATTATTGAATGTGGCTGATGTTTTAACGCCGAATTTAACAGAGGTTTGTCAATTATTGGATATAGAATATCCAAATAAAATGCCAACTGAAGCTGAATTATTAAAAATGGCGCAAGCTATAGCTACTAAAGGCGTAAAGCAAATTGTAATCACAGGTCTTGTCAATGAAACAGCTGACAAAGTTTATAATTATATTTATGAGCAAGGTAAAAATTCATGTATGCAAGAGAATAATCGCATACCAGAAGAACATTCAGGTACAGGAGATGCTTTTGTGGCTATCTTGACAGCTTGTTTAGTTCGTGGAGAAGCTTTACCGAAAGCAGTGCAAAAAGCAGCTGATTTTGTAGGAAAAGCAATGGCATATACTAATTCTTTAAATGTGCCATGGAATTATGGCCTATGTTTTGAAGAATATTTAACTGATTTAAAATAATAGCGTACAAAAATAAGCTTTAATTTTACTAAACATTGTAGTTGGTAGAATTAAAGCTTATTTATTACTTATAAATATGATTTTATATTGAAGTTTAGAAGATAAAAGGCTATAATTTTTATGTTATATTGTAACAAGGAAAAGGTGATTAAATGATATTATATACATTACATAATAATGGATATATTGATTTTAGTGAAAAAGTTAAATTATTTCCTAAAGAAAAATTCAATATGTATGTAAATTTTACCAATAGATGTAATTGTAATTGTACATTTTGTTTGCGTCATTTAAAGAATGACCATAAGTTATGGTTAAAAGATGGCGAACCTTCTTTAGAAGAGATTAAACAAGCATTTTTAAATGCACCTATGGAAAATGTAGCAGATATTGTCATCTGTGGTTTTGGTGAACCAACTATGCGTTTAGATGACTTGGTAAAATTATTGACTTTTATCCATCAAACATATCCTAAATTTAAAGTTAGAATGAATACAAATGGTTTGAGCGATTTAGAATATGGTAAAAAAACAGCTGTGTTATTTAAAGGCTTGTTAAATACTATTTCTATAAGTTTGAATGAATCAAATGCAGAAAAATATTTAGAAGTTACACGCAGTCGTTTTGGTATAAAATCTTATAAAGCTATGCTTGATTTTGCAGTGGATTGCAAAAATTACATTCCAAATGTAGTAGTAACTATAGTGGATATTATCGGCGAAGATGAAATCAATGCTTGTAAAAAGGTTTGTGAAGAATATAACTTGAACTTGCGTATTCGTCGTTATGAAGCAAATTAAAAAATAGTATTTGCAAATTGAAATGTACTAGAATGATTAAGAATGGAAGCGAATAGATTGTGGAGTCCGAAATGATAAGATTATTGTGGACAGAAATTGATTTAGATGTAATTGCACAGAATATGCAAATTATACGAAAGATGGCAAAATCAAAAGAAGTGGCAGCTGTAATCAAAGCAGATGCTTATGGTCATGGTTCTGTAACTTTAGCTAAAACTTTATTGGAAAATGGTGCTGATAGATTGGCTGTAGCACGTTTAGATGAAGGGCTAGAACTTCGTCATCAAGGTATTATAGCTCCTATTTTTATCTTGGGTTATACAAATCCAGTGAGAGCTAGTGAAGCTATTGCTTATGGAATTGATGTATGTATCTTTGATTATGAACAGGCAAGACTTTTTTCTGAGGAAGCTGTAAAACAACAAAGTGAAGTGGTATTTCATATAGCTATAGATAGCGGTATGCAACGCATTGGCTATCAACCAACGAAAGAAGCTGTAGAAGAAATTGTAAAAATAAGCAAATTACCTAATGTAAAAATAGAAGGTATGTTCACTCATTTTTGTTTAGCCGATTGTGCAGATAAAACTTTTACACATACTCAATATAAACGTTTTAAATGGGTTTGTGATGAAGTGGCAAAAGCTGGAGTGAAGGTCAATGTACATCATTGTGCTAATAGTGCTACTATCATTGATTTACCAGAATATCATTATGATATGGTACGTGCTGGAGTGATATTATATGGCATGGCACCATCAGATGAAGTTGATATCAACGATACTGGCTTAAAACCAGCTATGAGCTTTAAATGTGAAGTAACACATGTAAAAACTATACATGCTGGCGAAGGTGTAAGTTATGGTCATAAATTTATAGCCAAAGATACTCGCGTGATTGCCACTATACCTGTAGGTTATGCTGATGGCTATACTAGATTATTATCTGGAAAAGCAGAAGTATTGATACATGGTAAACGTGCAAAAGTAGTAGGCAATATCTGCATGGACCAGTGCATGGTTGATGTTACAGATATTGAAAATGTACAAGTAGGCGATGAAGTAGTTCTCTTTGGTAAACAAGGTGATGAATGTATTTTAGCTGATGAATTGGCTGAAAAATTGGGAACTATAAATTATGAAATAACTTGCATGATTTCTCGTCGTGTACCTAGATTTTATATACAAAATAATAAGATGAAATTTTATAAATCATATTTAAGTGATTTAGCTATTAGTATGTATAATATTTAAAATTTATTTAAGTAGATTTTAAATAATTATAAATATCTTTTAGGAAAGAAAGTGATTATTGATGGATAGTAGTGCTTATATAGCTATAGCTGTATTTGTCATTGCCTATATGTTGATTATTTCTGAGAAAATACATCGTACTATAGTGGCTTTGACAGGTGCTATGGTTATGATTATTATGGGCATATTATCACAAGACCAAGCAATCCATCACATTGATTTTAATACGATTGGTTTGCTTACTGGTATGATGATTATGGTCAATATTACCAGTGAAACAGGATTGTTTAATTATTTGGCTATTTGGGCAGCAAAAAAAGTAAAAGCCAACCCAGTGAAATTATTAGTAGCATTATCTGCACTCACAGCTGTTTGTTCTGCTTTTTTAGACAATGTAACTACTGTTTTATTGACAGTACCTGTAACTTTTAGTATTACAGCACAGCTAAAAATACCAGTACAGCCATTTTTGATTGCACAGATTATGTCTTCTAATATCGGTGGTACAGCTACACTTATTGGTGATCCACCAAATATTATGATTGGTAGTGCTGTCCCCGAAATGGACTTTATGGCATTTTTGACTAATTTAGGTGATATCTGTGTTGTCATTTTTGCTATTACTATAGCTATAATCATTGCTATATATCATAAGAAATTAACAACAACAACAGCTTTACAAGAACAAGTAATGGCTATGAATGAAAAAGAAGAGTTAAAAGATACTTTATTATTGAAAAAATGTTTGATTGTATTATTTTTAACTATCATTACATTTATGTTCCATTCTCAACTTGGTTTAGAATCAGCAACTGTAGCTTTAGCAGGTGCTTCTATATTGATGTTGATCACTGTAAGTAGACGTGAAAAAAGAATTGCAAATATCTTAAGTCGTTTGGAATGGCTTGCTATTTTCTTCTTTGTGGGCTTATTCATTTTAGTTGGCGGTTTAGTAGAAACTGGCGTTATTAAAGCTATGGCTGCTGAAGCTATAAAAATAACATCTGGAAATGTTACAGCTTCCACAATGCTTATTTTATGGCTCAGTGCAATTGCTTCAGCCTTTATTGATAACATCCCATTTGTAGCTACACTCATTCCAATGATTAAAGAAATGGGTGCAATGGGTATGACAAATCTTGAACCACTTTGGTGGGCATTATCTTTAGGTGCTTGTCTTGGTGGTAATGGTACACTTATCGGTGCAAGTGCTAACGTTGTAGTAGCTGGCATGGCAAGTGCACATGGAGAAAAATTATCTTTTGTAAGTTATTTAAAAATAGCTTTTCCACTCATGATTTTATCTATTATTGTAGCTAGTGTATATATATATATTAGATATTTATAATACTTATGAAATAAAAAATGCCTAGAAGTTATAGCTTCTAGGCATTTTTAGTTAAATTAATTTTAATCTTGAATTTTAGTCTGTAATTTATCTTTTACAGCTTCTTTAAAGGCAGTGAAAATTTGTTGTAATCTTTCTGGAGAAATACCAGTTCCTTCAGAAATTTTAGCTAAACGTTGTTCATCAGTTAATTGACGATAATCAGCTAAATATTCACGGCGTTCTTCTTTTGTCATATTAGCTAATTTATCTCTACCAGATTGCATATATTCATCAAGGATATTTACTTCATCCTGAGTGATTTTTCCATCAGCTACTAATTGATTAGTGAATTTTGCTAAACGTTCAGATAAATCATCACGAGCTTTAGTTGGTTTCATTTTTTTAGGATCAGGTTTAGCTAAGATACGTTTTAAAGTATCTACAGGGATAGTAGTGCTTTCAGATATATCTGCTAAATTAGCACGCAAGGAGAAATGTTCACGATTTTCTTGACGATATTCTCTAGCATCTCTGCGGTCTAATTTACGAACTTTATCTTCATATTTTTGTCTGTCTTTATAAAAACTGATGATTTCTTTTTTCAATTTAGTAGCTTGATTAGTGGAAATAGTATTGCGTTCTAAAGCTTTATCTACAGATACAAAATCTCTTGCAGCATCTTCACGTGTAGAGCGATACATCCAAGAATAATCACTTTCAAATTGTGTGCAATAATTTTGCACTTCTTCGTTGTGTACAAATGGTTTAGGTGGAGGAGGAGGTGGTGTTGGTCTTTGAGCTAATTCTGTAGGTGGAGGTTGCGGAGGATTAGCTAGTGCTATGCCACTTAATATAAATGTACTACAGCCAGCTAAAATAGCAGCTGTAAGTTTTTTCTTTAAAGTAGTTTTCATGAGATACACACCCTTTCGGCTATTGATTTATATAAATATCGCATATTTTTTATTTGTAAATTTAGTATATCATTGAAAAAAAATAATCATATTAAAATTTAATTAACTTTAGATTAAAAAAAAGAGCCTATATATAGGCTCTTTTCGTATTTATATTTTATTTTACAACTAAAGCAGGACATGGAGCATGTTCTACTACATATTGGCTTACAGAGCCTAAAAGTACACCTTTTACAAGACCAAGTCCACGACTGCCAATTACTACTAAGTCAGCTTTGATTTCATCAGCAAAATCTGTGATAGTAACAGATGGAGAACCAGTTTCTGAAGTTGTAATTACATTGAGTTTTTCAGGAACTTTATTAGCAGCTTTTTCTAGTATTTCATTACCAGCTTTTGTTACTGCTTCTAAGATTGCATCAGAGAGGCAAGCATTGATTGCTAGTTGGTTGATGTTTGCTACATAAAGAATGTGAATATCTGAATTATATACTTCGGCAATTTTAATAGCTTCTTCAATAGCTCTATCAGAAGTTTCAGAGCCATCTACTGGTACTAAAATACGTTTAATATCTGTCATAAGGAATCCCTCCAAAGATTATTTTACAATGATTACAGGACAAGTTGATTTTTCAAGAATTTGGCGACTTGTACTACCATTTAAAATACTGCTAAATAAATTCAATTTACGACATCCCATGATGATTAAATCTATATTATGAGTTTTGGTAAATTCTAAAATTTTTGAAGCAGGTTGTCCACTTAAATGATGTGTGCTGATATCAATATTTGCAGGCAATAAGTCTTTTGCCCTAAGAAAAACACTTTCAGCATAACGAGAAACTGAACCAGTCAACGGAGTGGCTAACCAAGAAGAATATGTTGATTTATCATCAGTTTCTGTGGAAAAGTATGTAACTAATAATAAACAAATCTGTGCTTGGTATATTTTTGCTAAATCTGAAGCTAAAGATAAAGCTTTGAATGATTCTGCTGTGCCATTTATAGGAACGACAATTTGTTGTATATTTGGCATATATTACCACCTAATTCTTGAACTATTTGTATGTATATTTTATTTCGCTAAAAAAAGTGAAAATCCCTTTAATTTTGTAAAATTTTTCTAAAAATAAAATTTTGTTTGCTAGAGAAACCTCAATTCTGATTTTGACGTCTAGTTTGAAAGAATTTTTTTACTAGTAAAGAGCATTCATCTTCGAGTACGCCCGCTCGTATCTGTGCTTGATGATTTAGCCAATGATTATTTACGATATTAAATACAGATTCACAACCACCAGCGCGCCAATCAGTAGCACCGTAGACTAAGCGCTTTAATCTACTAGAAAAGATAGCGCCAGCACACATAGGGCATGGCTCAATTGTTACATATAAAGTTAAATCAGAAAGTCGCCAGTTTTGAAGTTTAGTGCAAGCTTTGCGAATAGCTACAATTTCGGCATGAGCAGTGGCGTCAAATGTTTTTTCGCGAAGATTATGACCGCGAGCGATGATATTGCCTTTATCATCGCAGATTATAGCTCCTATAGGAATTTCACCGATAGAAAAAGCTTTTTTAGCTTCAATGAGCGCTTCTTGCATACCTTCAATATCATTTTTTATCTGTAAACGTTCCATGATATCACCACATTTATATTTGTATTTTAATATTGTCTATACTATAATAAATAAGCTATAGTCTTGGCAAGAACAACTGACAATTAATTTGCAGTTGATTTTTGAGGAATGTTTTTGTCTGCAAATAGCAATAAACCTTGATTTTTAGGTTATTGACTTAGGCGAAAGAGTGGAGGCTTATAATGAACTGGTATCTTATGGTAATTGCCCTTTATGCTGTGTTATTAATCGCTGTTGGTGTGATAATATCACGAAAAGTAAAAGGAGCAGATGATTTCTTTGTTGGTGGACGTAAAATGGCACCATTTTTATTATTTATTACTTTGGTAGCACCAAATATCGGTGCAGGCTCAACCGTTGGCGTAGCAGGTATGGGCTTTACTTCAGGTATCTCTGCTGCATGGTGGATTATCGCTTCAGCTGTAGGTACATTTATTTTGGCATTTGTCATTGGCCCTAAAATTTGGGAAATAGCCAAAAATCATGGTTTTTATACTTTAGGTGATTATTTAGAATATCGTTATAATCGTTATTTTAGAGGTCTTATATCATTGATGATGGCGATTGGCACTTTAGCTATTTTTGCTGGTCAGTTGATGGGTATTGCTTGGATATTATCTGTAGTAGCAGAAATTGATAAAACTACAGGTGTTTTAATCGCTTCAGTTGTAGTCGTTTTATATTTTTGTGCAGGTGGATTTTTATCAGCTGTTTACGCAAATTTAATTGAAGCTGGAGTAAAATTAGTCGGCTTTATTGTAGCTGTGCCACTTGTATTATCTTTTGTTGGTGGTCTTGATGGCTTGCAGGCAAAAGTAGTAGCTAATATGGCTGATGTAGCAAAATCAACAGCTTATTTTAGTTTTGATGGCTTAGGTAATACTGTAATCATGGGCTTTTTCTTGATGTTAATGCCATCATTTTTTTTATCTCCAGCACTTATCGGTAAAGTGTATAGTGCAAGAGATAAAAATACAGTACGCATTAGTACATTTGCTTGTGGTTTAGTCATGTTATTATTTTCCATTATTCCTGTTACTTTAGGTATGGCAGCTTATGCTATTGCGCCAGATTTACCACAGCAGGATTTAGCACTTCCTTATGTAATGAAAGAATGTATGCCATTTTGGGCTTCAGCTTTAGCTTTAGCAGCTATTTTCTCGGCGGAAATCAGTGCAGCAGATGCAGTTTTATATATGATAACAACATCTTTTACAAAGGATTTATATAAATCCTTTATCAATCCTAATGTTTCTGATGAAAGCTTAATCAAAGGCAGTAGATTTGTAACTGTAATGGCAGGTATTATCGGTATTGGTCTTGCGATTGTTTTACCAAATGTAATTTCAGCATTATCTATTTTCTATTCCTTGATGTCTGTATCCATTACAGCACCATTATTATTTGGTTTATTTACAAAACGCAGTAGTGCTTCATCTGCTATAATTTCTACAATAGTGGGGATTATAGTTACTGTAGGATTAGATTTATTTAATGGTAATAAAGGCATTTGGATTTTAAATGCTCAATCTACAGCCATTATGTTGACATTAATAATTATGTTCATCATGATGTTTGTAAGTCCAAATAAAAAAGTACTAAATAAATAATAAAAAGAGCGACTTTAATTTTTTAATTAAAGTCGCTTTTTTGCTAGAGAAAATTATCGGTAGATTTTACGAGATTGATTTTATATTTGTTAGCTAAAATATTATATCTAGTTTCACTGTATTGCTCGAAGCCTTGAATATCACTCATGCAATCAGTGAGTACGTATATTTTGCGTGTTATCTCTAATTTGTCGAAATAATATTCGCAGATTTGGCGGACGCTTTCAAGTACGCAATGGGATTTTGCTTCACCTGCGATAATGATTTTATCAAAGGAAGCAATCTCAGTGAGTAAATCTGTATTTGTATCATCATGCATGGAATATTCAGGTTTGATGATGCCGTACATTTCAGAAAGTGGATATTGTCCTTTATTGATTTTTGTTAAAGGAATATTTTGAGCTAAAGAAATAAAGTGAATGATATTATTGAATTGACTCTCTAAAGTAGCACCTACAGTACCATTGATACAATGGTAAGGCCAAATACATAATTGTTTATCGGCTTTTTCTAAATGACGAACATAATTTTTACTAAGTGCAGGGTCAACAGTAGCTCGCCATTTACCTTCTGTTAAATCAGAAGCTTTGATAATGGTATAAGGAGCAGGGTGATTGCCTTCAATATCTACCCACCAGCAAGGGTGAAAGATTTGTTTTACTTCATGAGTATCTAGTGAAACAATGATTTTAGATAATTTATCCATATGTTTATAGAGAAATTGACTTAGGCGAATTACATCTTGCTTCGCTCCTGCAACACCTAAAGCTCCATTATCCATAAAATCTGTCTGGATATCTATTCCCAAAAAGAGAATTTTCGGTTTGTTTTCTTCTGTTTGAGCTGTTGTTACTTGCCCAGCCCATTTGAGAATTTGATTTAAAGGCAAAGGATTGATTAATTGACCGACCGAGTCTTTATCGAAGATGTGGTAAAATGGTACTGACAAAAAAATCACCTCTTTTATATTTTATAAAGCAAAAGCTCAGGATTTCCTGAGCTTTTATTTTGTCTATACTTCTTATGATTTACCAGTGATATTTTTCACCACGGCTGATTTTGAAAGCACGATAGATTTGTTCTACGAGTAGAAGTCTTATCATTTGATGTGTAAATGTCATTCGTGAAAAAGAAATACGTTCATCAGCACGTTTGCGGACTTCTTCAGATAAACCAAAAGCTCCTCCGATTAAAAAGGTTATATGGCTTTGTCCAGATAAAGTGAGTTTATCAATTTTGGCAGATAATTCTTCTGAGGAAATATCTTTACCAAAAACATCAAGTACAATTAAATAACTATTTGCTGGAACTTTCTTTAAGAGTCTTTCACCTTCAGCTATTAATGTAGCTTTTTTCTCAGCTGGTGAAGGATTATCTTTCATTTTTTCTTCATTGATTTCAATGAATTCTAATTGTGTAAAAGGTTTTAAGCGTTTTACAAATTCATTGATACCATCGCGTAAATATTTTTCTTTAATTTTACCTGAAGCTACAATTGATATTTTCATGATTAATTATTTGTTGGCATTTCAGCTAGAGTAGCTGTAACGTCGCCAACTTGTCCATTTCTTGAGATTGTGATTGTGATATTATCGCCGACTTTATGTTCAGCTATAATACTGCGTAAATCAGCTACAGTATTAGTATCTTTACCATCGATTTTTAAGATTAAATCGCGTTGTCTAATACCAGCTTGGTCAGCAGGACTGCCGAGTTCAAGTTGCATTACAATGACGCCAGCATCGACATTTAATTTATAACCAGCTTGAGCTGCAGTTTGTTTATCAAGAACACCCACGCCAAGATATGGGTAAGTTACATGACCTTTATTGATTAATTCATCAATGATTGGTTTAGCAGTATTGATAGGAATAGCAAAACCGATACCTTCAACGCCAGTAGCAGCAAGTTTGGCACTATTGATACCAATTACTTGACCATCAGCATTTACAAGTGCACCGCCAGAGTTACCAGGATTGATAGCTGCATCAGTTTGTAAAAGTTTTAGACGATTATCACCGATAGTTAAAGTGCGGTTTAATGCACTGATTACACCAGCAGTTACACTACCCTGAAATTCTAGACCTAAAGGATTGCCGATAGCAATGGCAGGTTCACCGACCATGATATCATCGGAATTACCGAATTCAGCAGTTGGTAAATCAGTAGCATCTACTTTGATTACTGCTAAATCTGAATATGGGTCAGTGCCAACGAGTGTAGCAGGGAGTGTTCTGCCATCAGCGAGAGCTACAGTGATATCTTTAGCACCTTCAATTACATGGTTATTAGTTACGATATAACCATCACTTCTGAAAATAACACCAGAACCAGTACCTTTATCAATTTCAACTTGACGATTGAACCAATCGCGAGCTACTGCTTTATTAGTGATACCAACAACAGCAGGACCTACTTTTTTAGCTGCTTGCACTATTGGTGTATTGCGCGCATCGGAAATAGGTGCAGTGGATTTTTCACTAGAAGCGGAAGACGCTGCTACAGAAGATGAAGATGTAGCACTTTGTTCATCGCTACCACAACCGCCAAGAAAAATACTCATAGTGATAAGGCAAATGCCTAAGATGGAAAGTGGAGAACGCATAGAAAAACCTCCTTAAAATAATTATCTATTTAAAATATAGATAGAATATTAAATTTAATTTTTTATATTTAACATTCTATCAGGTGATGCCACATGTAAAGAAATATCCGTTAAGTTATTTTCTTGAAAAATTTGCTTGATTGTATTTAAAGCAATATCAGGAGAATTATTCTGTTCACTGAGATGAGCCAAAATTATCTGTTGAGGTTTAGCTTGAAGTCTGTTGATAGCAAAACCTGCATCAACATTAGATAAATGACCTTTAGTGCTTAAAATACGTTTTTTCAATGACCATGGATATTGACCATTTTGCAATAATTTTAAATCATGATTGGCTTCCAATACTAAAATATCAGAGTCTTCTAAAGCAGATTGCACTGTTTCACTGACAAAACCTAAATCAGTAGCTAGAGTTATTTTTTCAGTGAATTTCTTTGTTTTAGCATTATCTTTATACTTAGATATAGTGTAACCTACAGGGTCGATTGCATCATGAGAAATATTGAATATTTTTATAGCTAAATTGCCGATATCAATATTATTAGTTGTAAGTGCTTGGCAATTTTTTAAATTTATATCTGTAAATTTTTGAGTAATAGCTATTTGTTTTAATGTAGTAGTTTTGCTATAAATGGGCACATTATAATTTTTAGTCAAAGTTTTTAAACCACGAATGTGGTCGATATGCTCATGAGTTATAAAAATACCATCTAAATCTTCAATATTTAAATGTAGTTGTGCTAAAGCTTGTTTCAATTTACGGGTGCTAATACCCATATCAATCAAGATAGCATTATTATCATCATGAATTAAAGTACAATTGCCACGGCTACCACTAGCTAAGACAGATATGTTCATAAAATAAAAAACCTCATTTCTGATTTTTATTGATTATATGTGTATATAGCCTTAGCCATTAAGTAATATGATTAGTATATTACTAGGATAAGAAAAATACAATATAAAAAGCCACAGAAAACTGTGGCTTTAGATTAAATTTTAATTAAAATTAATTGAATTAATGAATTAGCTAACTTTAGCTTTGCTATTTAATTTAGCTTTACATTCTGCGCAAGTGCCATAGAAGTAAAATTGATGACGATGAACATCATAAGAAGATTGACTAGCAACTTCTTTTACACATTTAGCAAAATCGATCATGATATCATCAACTCTGCCACATTCAGTACAGCAGATATGAGCATGAGAGCTAGTGTTTGCGTCATAACGGAAAGAATCTTCACCGACATTTAAGATATTGATTAATCCGATTTCGTGTAAAATATCAACAGTTTTGTAAATAGTAGCCAAACTCATTGTAGGGTAATAAGGTTGCAATTTATTAAATATCATTTCAGCATTAGGATGTGCTTTAGTGTTGCATAATGCGTTATAGATTGCTAAACGTTGTGGCGTTACTTTGAAACCTTTTTTTCTTAAGAGCTCAGTCACTTTTTTATTATCTAACATGGCTGTATCGCCCCTTCCAAAAATAGTTATTAATAATAATTGTTATTAAAATAGAAAAGTTATCCAAAAACTATAATTTTATTTTAAAAGAAAAATAAATCCTTGTCAATAGTAAAGGGTGCTATATATAAGCTTTAAGAAGATTTTTTATAAAAATTATTAAATAGTTAAATAAAATTATAGGGTAGAAATAATTATATAATATATGAAAACTGTCTCTTTTAAAATTTTTGGTAGATATGATATAATTTAGAAATAATGTAGATTTGTAATAAATTTGATTAATAAAATTTATTGATTAGCTAATATTTTAATTTAGAGATTGTTAGGAGAGTGATATATTGCACATGAGTTTTACTATAATGATGGCTTTAGTAATGGCTGTTATCGCTTGTAGTAGTATTTTATTAGCAAAGGAATATATTTCCGCTAATGTTTATAAATCTGCGAGAAAAAAATTAATTATTATTAATTTAGTAGCTATTGTAGGTTTTGCAGTATTATATCCTAAAATATTAGATTTTGAATATGCTTCAATTCTCATAAAATTAGTTGTAATGTGGTATGTATTGCAAGTCTTTTTATCCATTATAGCTTTATTGGTGAAGATTTTCCGCTTAATTTATGAAAAAACAAGTGGCACTAAAGTTGATGAAAGCAGACGTAGATTTTTACATGGTGTTGTTTGGGTGCCTGCTATTTCAGCTACTTTATATGGTGGTTTATATGAAAGCCGTAATATAGAATTTGTAGAACAAGATATAGATTGTAGTGCATTTCCTAAATTAAATGGCTTGAAAATAGCTCATTTAACTGATGTACATTTGGGAAATTTCTTCTCAGTTAGACAGTTTTATGAGATTTTAAATGAAATAGCACATAAAGCTCCAGATATGCTCGTCATTACAGGTGATATTTTTGATAGCGGAAAAATAAATGATGAAGCTATCAAGATATTAAATGCTTTTACACCGTATTTTCCTTTTGGTGTTTATTTTTGCTGGGGTAATCATGAACATATACGTGGTATAAAACATCTACAAGAAGCTTTAAGTAAGACAAATATCAAAGTCTTAAATAATCAGTCCGTAAAGATTTTAAGTGGAGATAAACCGTTATATCTTTTAGGCGTGGATTATGTAGATGAAAGAGGCGGACAAGAGTCTGCTAATATGCGAGAACAGTATTTACAAAAAGCTTTAAAAGATGTACCAGAAGATGCTTATAAGATATTGCTTGCTCATCATTCTATTTTTATAGATGAAGCTTTTAAACATAATATAAATTTGACTTTAACAGGTCATACACATGGAGGACAATTTGCTTTTTTAGGTATACCTATCATTCCTATGTTTAAATACATGCGTGGAAGATTTGAGCAGAATAACTCCATTGGTTATGTAAGCAATGGTGCAGGCAGTTGGTTCCCTTATCGCATTGGTTGCCCACCAGAAGTTACTTTCTTTAATTTTAAAGCTTAAAAAATATCATATTGTATTTTGAAATTTTGAAGATTTTGGGGTGATATGATGAACGATATAGCAAAAATGCAAGAGCTTTGGCAAGAAATGAGTTCATGGATGACAACATACATGAAATCTTTTTATTCGCCAGAAGCAGCAAAGACAGCAAAATCTCATTTGGAGATAAAATCAGCGAAGACGATATTTTTTGATGATGCCCAAATCGTAGATGGCATAATATTAAAAGAAAAACATACATGGAAAGTAGTAAAAAACTGCGAAAATTTGGCTAAGCATTTGAATTTAAATGAACATGATAGTTTGTTAGCTAAAATGATAGGTTTATTCCATGATGTAGGTCGCTTTTATCAGTTCACAGTATATCGCACCTTTAATGATGCCTTATCTGAAAATCATGCTAAATTAGGTCTAAAAGTTATAAAGGATTTACCTTTTATGGCTAAATTAGATGAAGAAGATTTAGCGACTTTAAAATTTGCCATAGGTAATCATAATGCTAAAGAAATAGCGCCTACAGAAAATCAAAGGCATTTAGCTTTTGCTAAATTAATTCGCGATGCTGATAAAATAGATATTTATCGCGTATTAAAACCATTTTTAGGGCCTACAGATGGTACAGGTTGTAGCCCTGACTTTGTGGATTTATTTGTAGCAGGCAAGCAATGTGATTACACAAAAATGAGAACACAAGATGATAGAAAACTTGTGCGTTTGATGTGGGTATATGATGTATATTTTGCATGGTCATTACAGCAGATTGTAGAACAAAATTACATTGAAGATATAATCAACAATCTAGTTCAAGATGAAAAAATGATGCAAGGTATTACTCGTTTGCGCAATTATATCCAAGAAAAACTACAAACGAAAGATATTTGGCAAGGTTAAAGCTGACAAATAATAGTTTATCATGATATCATATAAGATAAACTATAATTTGATAAAAGAAGGGGAAAAAATAATGGCAGAATTAATGGCTTCTAATTTTGTGCATAATGCTATTGATGAAGATTTAAAAGAAGGTAAATATACTGAAGGAATACATACACGTTTTCCTCCAGAACCAAATGGATATTTACATATTGGACATGCAAAATCCATATGCTTAAATTTCGGTACAGCTCAAAAATATAATGGTCTTTGTAACCTTCGTTTTGATGATACTAATCCAGTAAAAGAAGATGTAGAATATGTAGATTCTATTCAAGAAGATGTAAAATGGTTAGGTTTTACATGGAAAGATAGAAAATATTACGCTTCCGATTATTTTGAAAAACTTTATGATTATGCAGTAGAGTTAATCAAAAGAGGTAAAGCTTATGTAGATGATTTAACAGCTGATGAAATCCGCGAATATCGTGGTAATTTGACTGAAGCTGGTAAAGAATCTCCATATCGTAACCGCAGTGTAGAAGAAAACTTAGATTTATTTACACGCATGAAAAATGGTGAATTCGCTGATGGCGAAAAAGTTTTACGTGCAAAAATCGATATGGCTTCACCTAATATCACTATGCGTGACCCAGTTATCTATCGTATAGCGCATATTTCTCATCATCGTACAGGTGATGCATGGTGCATTTATCCAATGTATGACTTTGCTCATCCATTATCTGATGCTATCGAAGGTATTACACATTCCATTTGTACTTTAGAATTTGAAGATCATCGTCCACTTTATGATTGGCTTTTAGACAGTCTTGGTTTTGACGTAAATACACGTCCACGTCAGATTGAGTTTGCTCGTTTGAATATCACAAAAATGGTTATGAGTAAACGTAAACTTCGCCAATTAGTAGAAGGTGGTTATGTATCTGGCTGGGACGACCCACGTATGCCGACTATCTCTGGTCTTCGTCGTCGTGGTTATACAGCAGCAGCAATTCGCGATTTTTGTGAACGCATTGGCGTAGCTAAAGCAAATAGCTTAGTAGATGTAGCAATGCTTGAACATTGTGTGCGTGAAGATTTAAATGCTCATGCAAACCGTATCATGGCAGTGCTTGACCCTATTAAAGTAGTAATCACAAATTATCCAGAAGATAAAACAGAAATGCTTGCTTGTGAAAACTTACCAAATACAGATGCTAAACATTATATGCCATTTAGCCGTGAAATTTATATTGAACGTGAAGACTTCATGGAAGAAGCACCAAAGAAATTCTTTCGCTTAAAACCAGAAGGCGAAGTTCGTTTGAAAAATGCTTATATCATTAAATGTGAAGAAGTTATAAAAGACGAACAAGGAAATATCGTAGAACTTCATTGTTCATATGACCCAGATTCCAAAACTGGTGGTAAAACAGCAGGACGTAAAATCAAAGGTACTATTCATTGGGTAAATGCTTCTACAGCTTTAGATGCACAAGTTCGCCTTTATGATTATTTATTAAATGATGAAGAAGGAGTAGTAAATGGAGATTTCATCGCTTCTTTAAATCCAAACTCTTTAGTAGTATTAGATAATTGTAAAGTAGAACCAAGTGTAAAATGGGCAGCACCTGGTACAAAATTCCAGTTCTTACGTCAAGGTTATTTCTGCGTAGACAAAGATAGCACAATGGATAATTTAGTATTCAATCGTGTAGTAGGTCTTCGTGATACATGGTCCAAAGTTGCTAAAAAAGGATAATTATAATTAATTATAGATAAAGATAATAAAAAAGGGGAAAATAAAAAAATAAAGTGAGGTTTATTCATGGATTCAACAGCTTGGATTGCACTTGCCATTTTCATGGTAGTGTATGTGTTCATCGTTTCGGAGAAAATTCATCGAACTGTAATTGCCCTAACTGGTGCAATGCTCATGATTGTATGTGGTATTTTAACTCAGGAGATGGCTATTCACCATATCGACTTTAATACTATCGGTCTTTTGGCTGGTATGATGGTAGTTGTAAATATCACAGGTGAAACTGGTCTATTTAATTATCTAGCAGTTTGGGCAGCTAAAAAAGTAAAAGCAGAACCACTAAAATTATTAGTAGCGTTGTCTTTTTTAACTGCAATATGTTCTGCATTCTTAGATAATGTAACAACAGTATTATTGACAGTGCCACTTACTTTCAGTATTACAAGACAGTTAAATATACCAGTAAAACCATTCTTAGTAGCACAAATTTTGGCTTCTAATATCGGTGGTACATCAACACTCATCGGTGACCCACCAAACATCATGATTGGTAGTGCCGTACCAGAAATGGACTTTATGGCATTTCTTACAAACTTATCTGGTGTATGTATAGTTACTTTTATTGTTACAATTGCAATATTATTATTCCTCTATCGTAAACAATTAGTTACAACAGATGAATTAAGAGCAAAAGTAATGGCTATGGACGAACGCCAAGAAATCAAAGATTCTACATTGCTTAAAAAATGTTTAGTAGTATTAGCTATGATCATCGTTACATTTACAATGCATGCTCAATTGCATTTAGAATCTGCAACAGTAGCACTCACAGGTGCATGTATTTTGATGCTCATTAGTATGGCTAGATATGAAAAGAAAATTGCTAATGTATTAAGTCATATAGAATGGCTAGCAATCTTCTTCTTTGCAGGTTTATTTATCTTAGTAGGTGGATTAGTAGAAACAGGCGTAATCAAATTATTAGCAGAAAAAGTATTAGAAATAACAGCAGGAGATTTAACAAGTACAACAATGCTTATCTTATGGCTAAGTGCGATAGCTTCTGCATTTATTGATAATATACCATTCGTAGCAACTCTCATACCGATGATCAAAGATATGGGAGCAATGGGAATGACAAATCTAGAACCATTATGGTGGGCATTATCATTAGGCGCATGTCTTGGTGGAAATGGAACACTAATAGGTGCAAGTGCTAACGTAGTAGTAGCAAGTATGGCAGCAATCCATGGAGAAAAAATCTCCTTTGCCAAATACTTTATGGTAGCTTTCCCAATTATGATTTTATCTATTATTATAAGTAGCATTTACTTATATTTATTCTATCTATAATTTAACAAAAATATTAAAATAAAAAGCCCTTTACTAAGTTATTATCATTTAACATAGTAAAGGGCTTTTTATGTTCATAAATCTTTATTTACTTTTCTTTGGTGGGCAAAGAAAAGTAACAAAAGAATACCCACCGCAGATAAAATTTTAGTTTTGAAAATAATTATCGCTTCATACAACGCTTAGAAACTCGCTTCGCTCAAACATTCAGACTAAAAACGTATTCAGCGATAATTTTTTTCAATAACCTTAGGTTACCACTAAAATTTTATAATGCGGAAAAATATAATACCAAATATTTCCCGCATTTTAGTATTTTTTACGGTAGCCATAGGCTATTGGTAAAGATAAAAATAGGACTACGGTGTTAGTTCTACTGTTTGAGCGAAGCGAGTTTAGAACGTTGTTGACATATTTTTATCTTTGTCAAAGTAAAAAGTGCGTGAGCGGGTGGTTTCTTTGGTTCGTTTCTTTGCCATCAAAGAAATGAACATTTCTATGACATTAAAGAAATGAACAAATAATTAAATATTGCTATGTTTTACAGAATCAAAGATATCTGTGATTTCTTTAGATGGTGCTTTATCAAGTTTACTACCGATAATGATAGCTAAAGAGGATAAGATAAAGCCTGGAACGATTTCATAGAGTTGTAAGATTGGATATACAGTTGCGATATCTAATAAAGTAATTTGTTTCCAAACAAGAACAGTGATACCGCCGACAATCATACCTGCTAAGATACCATTTCTTGTAGTGCGACGCCAGAAGAGAGAGAATAATAAAGCAGGGCCGAAAGTAGCACCAAATCCTGCCCAAGCGTAAGCAACGATATTTAAAATGGAGTTATTAGGGTCAAGACCAAGAGCGATAGCTATCAAGGCGATACCGATTACAGATAAGCGAGTAACGAGTACTAATTCACGAGGATTAATATCTTTATGAATGAATTGTTTATATAAGTCTTGAGCTACAGCGGAAGCACCTACTAATAATTGAGCGGAAGCTGTACTCATGATAGCTGCAAGTACAGCGGAAAGTACGATACCAGCCCAGAATGGACTAAATAAATGGTCAGTCATAACGAGGAATACTGTTTCAGAATTAGTGCCATTGAGTGGTGTAGTTAAATAAACACTACCAACCATACCTACACATACAGCAGCAGTAAGAGAGATTACTACCCAAGTCATAGCAATGCGAGTGGCTTTTTTCAATTCACTAGAAGAAGTGATAGCCATGAAACGCACTAAGATATGAGGTTGACCAAAATAACCAAGACCCCAAGCAAGTAGAGAAATCAATTCTAATACTGTAGTATAAGAACCATCTGGTTTAGTGAATGGATTGAAAAATTCTGGATTAGTGATGCTGATAGCAGTATATGTATCACCAAATCCCCCTAATGTGAAAGCTGCAGCAATAGGGACGATTAAGATAGCGAAGAACATCATTACGCCTTGGATAAAGTCAGTCCAACAAACGGCTAAAAATCCCCCTACAAAAGTATAAAAGACGATAACGAAAGCACCAAGACAAAGAGCATATTCATAAGGAATGCCCAAAATAGTGTTGAATAATTTACCGCCAGCTACAAATCCAGAAGAAGTGTAGATGATGAAGAAGATTAAAATAAAGATTGCCATGACAACACGAATTAAAGGGCTTTTATCGTGATAGCGATTTTGCAAGAAATCTGGCAAAGTCAGAGAGTTATTGGCAAGTTCTGTATATTTGCGTAATCGACGAGCGATAAACTGCCAATTTGCCCATGTACCAAGTGCAAGACCTACAGCAATCCAGCCAGCATTTAAACCAGCCAGATAAGCAAATCCAGGAAGACCCATGAGCATCCAACCACTCATATCGGAAGCTTCGGCACTCATGGAAGTTACCCAAGCACCAAGTTTTCTGCCACCTAAGATGTAATCGGACATATTATGAGTGCGATAATAAAAATAAACACCGATTGCCATCATGAATAGCAAATAAAGTAAAAAAGCGACGATAATAGATATATTATCAGACATAAGATACCTCCTATTTAATTTTGATGTTTAATTATATGGTTAATATTGTATCATGATAAGCAAAATATGTACATATGTAAATGTGTATACTACAAATAATACAAATATACTATAAATAAGAAAAATATTGCAATAAATATAAGGGCGATTTACTTTGTAGATTGTATACAAAATTTTTTTTTATTTTTAATTGACAAATATAATGTCCAGTCATATAATAAAAAACATCAACAGTGATGTACATCAGAATTAAATAAAAAATTGTTGATATTATCTTGTAATTTAATAGCAAAATAAGACAAAGACGTCTTGTTAAAAGATATACAAAGCAGTATATCCTTTGACAAGGCGTTTTTTATTTTAGCAATTATTATATATTTTTGGCTTATTTTGTGATGAAGAAAGGGTGTAATTTATGAAAAAATTAGCGTCTATATTATCTATGACTGCTATGTTCATAGCGATGATGGCATCTGTGGCTTTCGCCGCTGACGATACTATAGCAGCAATAGATACAGGTGATACAGCATGGGTTTTAATCAGTGCAGCACTTGTATTTATCATGACACCAGGTCTTGCATTTTTCTATGGTGGTATGGTAAGAAGTAAAAACGTATTGAGTACCATAATGCACAGTTTCTTCATTGTAGCGATGATTTCTGTGGAATGGGTTCTTATTGGTTATGCAATGACTTTTGGCAGTGATATTGGTGGTTTTATTGGTAGCTTAGACAAAGTTGGTTTAACTGGTGTAGGTATGCAGGTAATGGCAAATGGCACAATTCCTGAACTTGCTTTCGTAGCCTTTCAGTGTATGTTTGCTATTATTACACCTGCACTTATTACTGGTGCTTTCGCAGAAAGAATGAAATTTGGCGCTTTTGTAGTATTCATCTTATTATGGGCAATCTTAATCTATAACCCTATGGCTCATTGGGTATGGGGTGGTGGCTTCTTAGCTAAACTCGGTGCCTTAGATTTTGCAGGGGGATTAGTAATTCATATTTTATCTGGTGTATCTGGTCTTACAGTATGTATTTTACTTGGCAAACGCCATGGTTATGGCAAAGTTCCAATGCTTCCACATCATTTACCAATGACTGTACTTGGTGCAACACTTTTATGGTTTGGTTGGTTCGGCTTCAATGCAGGTTCTGCTCTCGGTGCTAATGCACTTGCTGCAAATGCTTTTGTTACTACACAGGCAGCAGCAGCTATGGCGACTGTATCTTGGGTAGCATGTGAATGGATGCATCATGGCAAACCTACTATCTTAGGTGCAGCTTCTGGTTGTGTTGCAGGTCTTGTAGCCATCACTCCAGCAGCAGGTTTTGTTGCTCCACTTCCAGCTGTAATTATCGGTTTAATCGGTGGTATTGTTTGTTACTTTGCAGTAGCAGTTGTTAAAGAAAAATTCGGTTATGATGATTCCTTAGATGCTTTCGGTGTTCATGGTATCGGTGGTACATGGGGGGCTGTAGCTACAGGTTTATGGTGCTCCACAGAAATAAATCCAGCTGGTGCAGATGGTTTATTCTATGGTAGTGCAGATACTTTAATCGCTCAGTTGATTTCTATAGTAGTAGCTTATGTACTTGCTATTGTAGGTTCTTATATCTTATTTAAAGTTGTTAGTTGCTTTATGCAGGTTCGTGCAAGTGAAAATGAAGAAGTTTCCGGTATTGATATCTGTGAACATGGTGAACGTGCATACAATCAATCTATCATGAGTGCCAATACATTGCTTTCCAGTAATGCAGAAGCTTTTGCTAGTGAAAATTTTACAAAACCTGTTGATTTAAAATAATAAAATTAAAATTTAAAAGTTTTAGTGGTATTATTATAAGAAAAAGAATTTATAGATTTTCATTAGTAAGGGGTAGATTTTATGCGCAAAATAACGAAAATAGAAATTATAACTCGTGCTAGTAAATTAGAAGAATTAAAAGAAGCTTTGAATAAAATCGGTGTTCAGGGTATGACTGTAAGTCAAGTATACGGTTGTGGCTTACAAAAAGGTCATACTGAAGTATATCGTGGCAAACAATATAGCGTAAATCTTGTACCAAAAGTAAAGATTGAAACAATTGTTTGTGCAGTTCCTGTAGAATTAGTTTTAGAAACAGCACGCAAAGCTTTGCAGACAGGTCATATTGGTGATGGTAAAATCTTTGTTTATGATGTAGAAAATGCTATGCGTATTCGCACAGGTACAATGGGTGATAAAGCCATCACAGATGATGAAGCATGATTAATTTCCTTCAATATAATAAGCGTAGTCAATTTGACTATATATTATAATGAAAGAAATATCTTTATACACAAACAAGAAATATCTCTATGGATAAATAGAGATATTTCTTGGATATTTTTTAGCTTATTAAATAACTTATAAATGAATATACGAAAGAGAAGTTAGGTATTGCCTAACTTCTTTTTTTATCTTGTATAAAGTTAAAATAAATATATTTTATGCTATAATATAGTATAATATATTATCAAAATCGAGGTGTAGCTTATGTCTTTAACTGATAAAGAAATTATGGATGGCGTATTAGCTGAATTTAGCAATTTAGCAGCTATTCCACGTAAATCAAATCATGAAGAAGCAGTAAGTAATTTTTTGAAAGAACGTGCTTTATCTTTTGGTTGTAAAGTAGTTCAAGATGAAAAATTTAATTTAATCATTGATAAAGATGCAGCAAAAGGCTGTGAAGCTTGGCCACGTGTAATCATTCAAGGTCATATGGATATGGTATGCGTAGCAGCTGAAGGTGTGCAATATGATCCACTTACAAGCCCTATTAAAATTATCAATGATGGTGAATTTTTACGTGCTGATGGTACTAGTCTTGGTGCTGATGATGGTATTGGCGTAGCAGCAGCTATGTATTTATTACAACAAGACTTCAATCATGGTCCTATTCGTGCTATTTTCACTGTAGATGAAGAACAGGGCATGACTGGGGCAAAAGCTTTAGATGCTAAATATTTATTAGATGCAAAATATCTTATAAACTGTGATTCTGAAGCTTTTGATGTGCTTACTTTATCTAGTGCAGGCAGTGTAAATGTCGATGCAGAACGTCGCATTACATGGCATAAACCAGAACATCGTTCTGCTTATAAATTTGTAGTCAAAGATTTACATGGTGGTCATTCTGGTGAAGCTATTAATTGTGGTTATGCTAATGCTGTAAAAATCATTGCTCAAGCAATCAATAGCATTATGAAAAAAACAGAAATTGAACTTGCAAGTATCAGCAGTTTAAAAGCAAGAAATGTAATTCCATCTGAAGCTGAATTTGTGTTCACTTCCCCACTTTCTAATGTGAAAGTATTTGATGTAGTAGTAGCTAAAATTACAGATTATTTAAAAGCTGCTTATGGCAATGTAGAAAAGAATTTCACAGTTACTTGTGTTCCTTGTGAGCTTCCAGAACGTGTAATGTCTGAAGAAGATGCAAGCAGTATTGTGGACTTCATCAATTTGAGCATGACTGGCGTACTCAAGATGTCTCAAGTTGAAGAAGGTTTAGTAGAATTATCTGCAAATATCGGTCCTGTTGTTACTAAAGAAAATGCAGTGGAAATATCTGTATTCCCAAGAAGTGCTGTAGATGCATTGACTAGAGAAATTGCAAATATTTATATTCAATTAGGTAAACGCTGTGGTATTCGCGTTGTAAGTGGAGAACCTGCTCCAGGTTGGCCTGCAAATCCAGATAGCCAATTAAAACATGTAGTATTAGAAACTTTCAAAGAACAAAATGGTTTTGATATGAAAGCAAAATCCATTCATGCAGGTCTTGAATGTAGCTATTTCTATGCTAAAAATCCAAACTTAGATATAATTTCTATTGGACCAAACAACATAGATATTCATAGCCCAAATGAAAGATTGGAATTAAAAACATTAGTTCCTCATGTAAAATTAATTAAAGGTGTTATAGAAAAATTAGATAAATAATGGTTAATGTTCGTTTTTCTTTTGTGCAAAAGAAAAATGAACCAAAAAGAAAACCACCCGCTCACGCACTTTTTACTTTGTCAAAGATAAAAATATGTCAACAACGTTCTAAACTCGCAAGGCTCAAACAGTAGAACTAAAAACGTAGCCATATTTTTATCTTTGCCAATAGCCTTATGGCTACCGTAAAAAATGCTAAAATGCGGGAAAAATTTGGTGTTATTAAAGATTTTCCTCATAAGATGTAGGAGTTCATTTCTTTGGTGGCAAAGAAACGAACCAAAGAAAGCCACCGCAGATAAAATTTTAGCTTTGAAAAACATTATCATTTCATACAAAGCTTAAAACTCGCTACGCTCAGACAGTTAAGCAAAAGGCGTATTCAATGATAATGTTTTTCAATAATCTTGCGATTACCGCTAAATTTTATAATGCGGAAATAGATTACGTATTATTAGAAAAATTTCCTCATAGTATAGATGTTATATTTATTGTATAAGATTTATATTATGAGGGTTTTTTATTATTGGATTAGAAAAATAATAATTAAGTATATAACAAATTATTTATAGATAAAAAATAGTAAGCAAATATTCCTCATGTTAGCAATTTTTCGGTAGCTGAAAGCTATTGGGAATTATAAAACCATATCTATGAATTTAGCTCTACTGTTTGAACGAAGTGAGTTTAGAGCGTTATAGATATGGTTTTATAATGGACAAAGAAAAATTGGTATCGGGAGGTAGAGTTCTTTTGTTACTTTTCTTGCTCATGAAAGAAAAGTAAGTATAAAAATGTAGGTGTTCATTTCTTTGGTGGCAAAGAAACGAACCAAAGAAAGCCACCGCAGATAAAATTTTAGCTTTGAAAAACATTATCATTTCATACAAAGCTTAAAACTCGCTACGCTCAGACAGTTAAGCAAAAGGCGTATTCAATGATAATGTTTTTCAATAATCTTGCGATTACCGCTAAATTTTATAATGCGGAAATAGATTACGTATTATTAGAAAAATTTCCTCATAGTATAGATTTTATATTTATTGTATAAGATTTATATTATGGGGATTTTTTATTATTGGATTAAAAATTTAGATGTTCATTTCTTTGATGGCAAAGAAACGAACCAAAGAAACCGCCTCGCGATATTGATTTTACTAACCTATGGCTACCGTAAAAGTCTGCTAACGCGAGGAAAGTTACAGAATATAATTTCCCTGTAATATAGATTTTATAATAGTAATATAAGATTTATATTATAGGGAATTTTTTATTATTAGTTTTTAAATAAAAAATAATAAGCAAATATTCCTCACGTTAGCAATTTTTCGGTAGCTGAAAGCTATTGGGAATTATAAAACCATATCTATGAATTTAGCTCTACTGTTTGAACGAAGTGAGTTTAGAGCGTTATAGATATGGTTTTATAATGGACAAAGAAAAATTGGTATCGGGAGGTAGAGTTCTTTTGTTACTTTTCTTGCTCATGAAAGAAAAGTAAGTATAAAAATGTAGGTGTTCATTTCTTTGGTGGCAAAGAAACGAACCAAAGAAAGCCACCGCAGATAAAATTTTAGCTTTGGAAAATATATAGTAATTCATTTTCTTTAGTGGTAAAGAAAACGAATCAAAAGAAACCACCCGCTCACGCACTTTTTACTTTGTTAAAGATAAAAATATGTCGACAACGTTCTAAACTCGCAAGGCTCAAACAGTAGAACTAAAAACGTAGCCATATTTTTATCTTTGCCAATAGCCTTATGGCTACCGTAAAAAGATGCTAAAATGCGGGAAAAAATTGGTATTATTAGAAGATTTTCCTCATAGTGTAGATTTTATATTTATAATATAAAATTTATATTATGGGGATTTTTCTGTTTTTATAAATAAGTATTTACCTATTATTTTAAAATAAATAATATATTTTACTTATGAATAAAAGTATGATAATATAAGGTCAAGGTTGAACGAGATATTAATTAAGAAATTATAAATAAGATAATTTATGAAAGAAGGCTTTATATTATGATTAGAAAAGTTCCTGTACCTACTGCTGGGGTGATGCTTGGATTGGCGGCTCTTGGTAATTTGCTTGCACCATATTCCATGATTTTGAAATATGTTTGTGGTATTAGTTCTGCGTTTTTAGGGGTGTTGTTATTTAGCAAAATTATTTTACATCCGCAGATGATGAAAAATGATTTGAATGGAAATTCTATTTTTGCTAGTGTGTTTGCTACTTTTTTTATGGCGATTATGCAACTTTGCACTTATACTTTTCCGTTTGCACCTATGGCTAGTGAAGTAGTTTGGTATGGGGCGATTTGTGGTCATTTTATGTTGATGGCATGGTTTACTTATCGTTATATCATCAATTTTGAATTAAGAGATGTTTTCCCAACATATTTTATAGCGTATGTTGGTATCGTGGTAGCGTCTGTTACAGCGCCTACTTTTAATCACCACAATTTAGGTGAATATATTTTCTGGTTTGGTTTCACTATGTATATGATATTATTTGCTCTTGTTACTATCCGTTATTGCAGTAAACATGCAATCGCTGAACCAGCTAAACCTTTATTTTGTATCTATACTGCACCAATGAGTTTAAGCTTAGCAGGATATCTTGCTTGTGTTGCTGATAAATCTTTAATTATGATTGTGATTATGCAGATATTAGCTCAAGGTTTATTTGTAGCAGTGCTTACACAGATGCCAAAACTTTTAAAATTAAAATTCTATCCAAGCTATGCAGCATTTACTTTCCCATTTGTTATCACTGCGATTGCACTTCGTCAAACTGTTAGTTATTTAAACGAAATCAATATAGCAGTACCTAGTATTTTAAATTATGTAGTAGGAGTAGAAACTATCTTAGCTACAGCGATTGTAACTTATGTGTTTATCAGATATTTGAAATTCTTACATGAACAAATGATCGTGAATATGGGGGATAGAGCAAAAACTGTTTTTGGTACTATAACTAATATTGTTAAATAATGAAGCCTTCAAAATTCTAAGAATATACCTTAATACTATTTAGGTTTAGATTTTATATCTAAACCTATTTTTTATTTTTGTCATAAAAATAAAAAGACAAGTAAAATACTTGTCTTTATGATATCATTCTTAATTTTTGGCATAGGGAATAAATTGATGTGTCATGCCTCTCTTTTAGGGAGGTGGTAAATATGATGAATTATGAAGTATTGTCTTTGATAATATCTTTATTAACGCTTGTATTTACTATACTTTCTTATTTTAATTGATTTTAAAATAAAAAAGAAGCCATCTTGATGGACAGCCTCTTCTTCAACAATAACATTATAAGAAGAGGGCTGACATCGGCAAACATCAGTTTATTCTCTTCTTTGTTTATTATACTACAATGAATATGGCAAAACAAGTTTAATTAATTTAGATATTATATTAGGTATTATAATTGATTTGTTTTACTAAGGACTGGATATTATTATCAAAAAGCATTTTGCCAAATAGTCTATAGATGGTATAATATAGCTATTGTTTTTAACTATTTCTAATTTTTATATATAAGAAAGGATGGAAATGAATGGTTGAATCAGCATGGTCGCTATTGCCTCCGATAATTACCATAGTATTGGCTTTGGCGACAAAAGAAGTATACATGTCGTTGATTGTGGGTATCTTTGTAGGGGCTTTAATGTTCACAGGCTTTGATTTATTAGCTGCTATTGATACGTTTTTTGCAATTATGTCCGATAAAGTTGGCGGGAATGTATATATTTTAGTATTTTTGGTCTTATTAGGTATTATTGTAGCAGCTATTGCTCGCTCTGGTGCTTCTCGTGCTTATGGTGAATGGGCAGCAAGTGTAATTAAAGGAAAACGCAGTTCCTTGCTCGTTACTTCTATCTTAGGGGTAGTTATTTTCATCGATGACTATTTTAACTGCTTGACTGTAGGTACAGTTATGCGACCTGTTACAGATAAATTTAATGTAACTCGTGCCAAACTCGCTTATATCATTGATGCTACAGCAGCACCAATTTGTATTATTGCTCCAGTATCTAGCTGGGCAGCAGCAGTTAGCTCTTCACTTCCAGAAGACAGTGCTATTGATGGTTTTTCCTTATTCTTGCAGACAATTCCTTTTAATATGTATGCATGGTTTACTATTATCTTTATGTTGTTCTTGATTTGGACTGGTAAAGATTTTGCTGCTATGAAAACTTTAGAGAAAAAAAGCGGTGGCAAATTAGTCATTCCTGAAGAATACAAAGAAGAAAAAATAGAAGCAGTAGGTAATGGTAAAATCTTAGATTTATTATTACCACTTATTGTTTTAATCGGTGGTTGTATCTTTGGTATGCTTTATACTGGTGGTATTTTAGAAGGTGCTAGCGTATCTGATGCTTTCGCAAATTGTGAATCTGCTAGAGGTCTAGTAATTGGTTCCTTTATCGCTTTAGTGTTCACATTTTTACTTTATGTACCACGTGGAGTACTCCGCTTTGGCAAATTCTGTGAATGCTTTAACCAAGGTTTCAGAGCTATGACTCCAGCTATCTTTATTTTATGTCTTGCTTGGAGCTTATCTGGTGTTTGCGGTGAAGATTATTTGAATATCGGCGGTTATGTTGGCGGTATCGTTTCCAACAATGCTACTGTAGGTATGTTCATGCCAGCTGTATTCTTCCTTGTTGCTATCGGTCTTGCTTTCGCTACTGGTACATCTTGGGGTACATTCGGTATCTTGATTCCTATCGCTCTTGCTGTAGTATCTACAGATCCACATCTTTTAGTAGTTACAGTAGCAGCAGTATTAGCTGGTGCTGTAGGTGGTGACCATGTATCACCAATATCTGATACTACTATCTTGGCTTCTGCGGGGGCTCAATGTAGTCATATCGACCATGTAAGTACACAGGTGCCATATGTAATCGTAGTAGCTACATGCTCTTTCTTAGGATATTTAGTAGCAGGTATTGCAGGCAGTGGCTGGATCGGTGTAGTAGCTGGTTTTGTTTTATTAGCTATAGCTATGATTTATATTTATAAAGTTTTAATGAAAGATTAAGTGATAATATTTTCAATAAATGTTAGGATAAACTAGTTTATTCTAACATTTATTTTTTATAAGCATATATTAGAAAAATAATTTCATTAGTAAATATATAAGCATTAATAGTGTTAGTTATTTTATATGAAAAAAATCTTCATATTTAAAGGCTTGACGCATTTTGGCTATATGTATAAAATAGAATTTAATGAAAAAGAAAGAATAATACATAGAAATAAATTTGGAGGAATTTTATGTATAAGAAAGTGATAGTGACAACAGCAATGTTATCCATGTTGGCTGCAACATCTTTTGCAGCTGATAAGACTGATGATGATACATTGTATATGGGATTGAATACTGTACCGATAGAAGTGGGCGCGGATGATACTGCCGTTTTTAAACCAGCAGCTATAACTTCTATATCGGATTATAATCATCAATATCGTTTATATAAATATGATGTTATATCAGTGCGCATAATCGGCTTTAGAGATGCGCAAGGTTTAGATAATATCATGATAGGTACAGATGGCTATGTAAATCTGCCATATGCTGGTTCTGTAAAGCTTGCTGGACTCACAATAGAAGAAGCAAAAGCAGTGCTAATGCAGAAATTTAGTAAGTATTTAAAGATACCGGATATGTCAATCATAGTGACTTCTTATGGACCGCGTAAAGTTCAAGTATTAGGCGAAGTTAATAATCCAGGAACGGTAGAACTTGCTTCTGATGATATGAATGTGACGAATGCTATATCTAAAGCTGGCTGGGTTACAACATACGGTCGCATAAAAAAAGCGCAAGTAATTCGCATAATTGATGGCACTATGTATATAAAGGAAGCTAATATTAAAAATTATATTGAAAAACATGATATCACACAGAATTTAGCATTAGAAGATGGCGATATTGTATTTATTCCTAAATCCAATAAAATCGACTATAAACAAGATATTTTGCCACTTCTCAATCTTTATACTACTTATAGAGCTATTACAGATTAATAGGAGGGCAAAGAGTGGATAATATAAATAATAATGATAGTTCAATTGATTTAAGAAAATTATTTTCTATAATGGGAGAGCAAAAGAAAATAATCATACCGATTATAGTGATTTGTACAGTGCTCTCTATTGTGATTGCATTTGTATTACCAAAAACATATCAATCTAATACTTTAGTGCGCATTAAATCTTCGGGTTCATCTAATTTATCTGGCTATGCAGCAATGGCAGCTGGCTTTGGTATAGATATAGGGGGATCATCTTCTGCTAGCCCAGAAAATTATATGGAGCTTATGAAATCTAGGGAAGTTTTAGAGCCTATTATAGAACAAGTAGATATGCCGGAAGAAGATAAAGAAAAGCTTACTACAGAAAATTTTATTAAAAAATATCTAGAAATTACAAATACAAAGAAAACAGATTTAATCAATATTACAGCTTATGGTAAGACTCCAGAAGAAGCACAGATGATCTCTCAATCTGTAGCTGATAATTTTCTTACTTTGATGACAAAATTAAATAAAGAAGGAAATTCTTCTGCTATTAATTTCTTAAATGATCGCATGACTATAGCTAAAGAAGAGATGGAAACAGCAGAAAATAAATTGCAAGCTTATCAGCAGGAAAAAGGTATTTATTCCCCTGATGATCAAACTAAAGCTCTTGTTGATAAACTTGATGATTATGATAAAAAGATTGCTCAATTAGAAGCACAAGAGCAAGCTAATAGTGCTAAATTTCAAGATGTGACAGGTCAATTAGAACAGCAAAATAGCTCTTTACTTGAATATAATATTTCAGATAATGATGCCATTATGAATTTGCGTACAGCTATCGTCAATAAGCAAGTCGAACTTGTAGGATTGCAGCAGCGTTATACAGAAGAACATCCTGATGTAATTCGTACTAGAGAAGAACTTGCTGAACTTAAAAAATCCTTGGATAGAGAAATTCAAAGTGCTGTAAATTCTAAGAGTGCTACACTTACACCAGTTCAGGGTAATCTTTTAATGGAAAAAGTGCAGACAGAAACTGCAGAAGCGGTAACAAGTGCATCGCTCGATGCTTTAAAGGCAAAACAACAGGAAGCAGAAGGCGATATGTCTACATTATCTGCTGATAGTGTGGAATATATGCGTCTTTTAAGAGATAAAAATATAACTTCAGAGGTATATACAAATCTTGTAAAAGCATATGAAAATACAAGAATACAAGAAGCTCAAGAGTCAATGGATATCCAGATAATCGATGCAGCTAATTTGCCAAGAGAAGATATGCCAGCTAAGCCAAATAAAAAACTTATTGTAGTTGTTGGTTTTGTCTTAGGTATTATGATTTCTTTTGGTTATACTTTATATGCATATAATAAAAGATATGGTTTATAAATAAAAAACAGCAGGTGAGGAATAATTGATGGATGATAGATTTTTTTTACAAGAAAGAATTTCCAAACTAGATAATATAGCTCATTATATAATTCCTATCATTACAGCAGTAGGGGATTATATAGCAATTATTTTAGCAGAAAAAATTGTATGGGAATTGACTAGTTTAATTCTAGGTGAAGATTTTAAATTAATTATACCGAAAATGTATTTTTACATTTGGATACCTGCTGTATTTATTTTTTTCCTATTTTATGCTAATGCACATAAACGCATGATACCTCATTTTGAAGTGATTAAAAATACTTTTTGTGCTACATTTTATGCGACAGTGACAGCGATATTTATTTTATATTTAATTCATAGCGTAAATGATTTATCACGATTTTTTGTAATCACTTTATTTATAATATCGTTTATTTTAGTATGTGTCATACATCAGGTTTTAATAATTATTTTTAATAGATTAGATATTTTAAAGGAACCTGTATTATTCATTGGCGCTAATGAGCAAACAAAAACAATCATAAAATTTTTTAAACATAATAATTGTTTTGGTGTACGAGTATTAGGGGTAATAAGTGAAAAATTCGCTGATAATTATACAAATGATATAAAGAAAACAGTGGAAATCATACAGAAGACAAAAGTGAAAACGGTGATAATTTCCTCAGCTAATATAAAAAAGATGTCTAAAGTGGTAACAGATATTCAGCCCTTTGTCAAAAATATTGTATTTACCCCTAATTTAGCTAATATACCGATTGCCAATATGGAAATAAATAAATTGCCGATAGAAAATGTAGTGCTTTTAAATGTAAAAAATAATTTAGCACTTAAACGCAATAAAATTATTAAATACATCTTTGATATGGTATTGACAGTTATAGGAACTATTTGTATTTCACCTATTTTAATTTGTATTGCTATATGGATTTATAAAGACTCACCGGGACCGATTATTTTTAAACATATGCGAGTAGGTAAAGATGGTAAAATATTTCCATGTTATAAATTTCGTTCTATGTGTGTGGATGCTAAGGAAAAATTAGAGGAATTGTTGAAAAACGATCCTGAGGCAAAGGCTGAATGGGAGCGCGATTTTAAATTAAAACATGACCCACGTATCACTAAGTCAGGCGCATTTTTGCGTAAGACAAGTCTTGATGAGTTGCCACAGATTTTTAATGTATTAAAAGGTGAAATGAGTCTTGTAGGACCACGACCGATAATTAAAGATGAAATGGAACGATATGGAAATCATATTGATGATTATTTAATGGTAAAACCGGGTATTGCTGGTATTTGGCAATGTAGTGGCAGAAGTGATACTACTTATCAAGAAAGAGTTCAAATGGATAGTTGGTATGTGCGAAATTGGTCTGTTTGGCTAGATATTATGATACTTTGGAAGACAATAGAAGCAGTAGTTGCTAAAAAAGGAGCTTATTGACAGATGAAGATAATTATACTTGCTGGAGGCGGTGGAACAAGACTGTTCCCATTATCGAGAGAGTGTTATCCAAAACAGTTTTTGCATGTAATTGGAGATAAATCACTTTTAGCTCAAACAGTGGAAAGATTTCTTGGCTTAGTAAAACCAGAAGATATCGTCATTGTTACAAATGAAAAATATATATTTCATGTACAGGCAGAGCTTAAATCAATTGATGCTCAAGAAGCGCATATTATAGTTGAACCAGTGGGCAGAAATACAGCACCAGCAATAGCTTTAGCACAGATTTATTGTAAAGATAAATTAAAATGTAATGATGATGAAGTATTATTTATCAGTCCTTCTGACCATTTAATTAAGCCAATAGAAGATTTTCAGAATTTAATAATGCAGGCAGAACAGACAGCAAAGCAGGGCAATATAGTAACACTTGGCATAAAGCCAACAAAACCTGAAACGGGTTATGGTTATATAGAAGCTGCTGAAAATAAAGAAAATATGGATGTCAAGGTATTGTCTTTTAAAGAAAAACCAGATTTGGAAACAGCTGAAAAATATTTAAAAGCTGGTAATTATTTCTGGAATAGTGGAATGTTTATGTTCAGCATAAAAACTATGCAAGAGGAATTTAAAACATTTGTTCCTGAAATAGTGGAAATAGAAGATAAAGGCTATGAGTATACAGTAGATAATTTTATGCAAATGCCTAATATTTCTATTGACTATGCTATAGCAGAAAAATCTCAGAAAATGATGATGATGCCAATGCAAGATATATATTGGAATGATATCGGTAGCTTTGATGCTATAGCAGAAGTCTTATCAGATGAAAATAATAATGCTTTTATCGGTGATACTTTAACAGATAATTGTACTAATACCATGATAATCGCCGAAGATAGATTGGTTGCTGGCATTGATTTAAACAATCTTGTAATAGTTGATACACCAGATGCTTTGCTTGTGGCAAAAAAAGGGCAGTCACAAAAAGTTAAAGATGTGGTTGGTAAATTAAAAAAAGCTGACCGCAAGGAAGCACGCGAAAATGTGACGATGTATCGTAGTTGGGGTAAATATACACTTTTGACTGAAGGAAAAGATTATAGAGTTCGAAAAGTAGAAATGAATCCAGGTAAAAGTTTAACTATGCAGATGCATTACCATAGAAGTGAGCATTGGACCGTTATATCTGGTACAGGAAAAATAACGATCGATGATAGAGAAAGTATATTTACGGAAAATCAAAGCACATATATCCCTATGGGGGTTAAACATAAATTATCCAATCCAGGGAAAATATCATTAGTGATAATAGAGGTGCAATCTGGTAAATATATTAATGATGATGATATTGTAGTTTTTGAGGATTGATAAATGAAAATTGTACATGTAGTGGAATGTTTTGCAGGTGGAGTTTTTAGTTTTTTATCTAATTTGACTAATGAATTAGATAAAGAAGAATATATAGTAATTTATGGTACTAACAGAGATAATATACCCCCAAATTTTAAAGAACGATTTCCTTTAAAAACTCAATTTATACCATGGAAAAGTGCAGGAAGAAGTTTAAATCCAGTAAAAGATATAAAAGCTTTATGGGAATTATATACTATATTAAAAAAAATAAATGGTATAGATGTAATTCATTTACATTCTAGCAAAGCGGGTTTTTTAGGTCGTATAGTAAGTTTTTTATTAGGTAAATCAAGTAAAACAATATATACTCCTCATGCAATATCTTTTTTACGATTAGATGTAAATCCTAAAAAAAGAAAGATTTTTATCTGGATGGAGAAATTTGCTAGTCTTTTTGGTGGTAAGATAGTAGCTTGTTCTCAATCTGAAAAAGAAGCTATTGAAGAACAAGGTATTAAAAATGTTACCTTTATTAATAATGGAATAAAACCGTTACAAGTAGAAAAAAAGATAAATACAAGTGATAAAATAATTATAATTTCTGTAGGTAGATTATCTATACAAAAAAATCCTAAACTTTTTAATGATATAGCTTTAGAATTTATAGATAATCATAATATTCAATTTATATGGTGTGGTGATGGTGAATTAAAATCAAAATTAACTTCACCAAATATAAAATGTACAGGTTGGATAGAGAGAAAAGAGTTAGAAAATTATTTAGCCAATGCAGATATATATTTATCTACTTCATTATGGGAAGGGCTACCTTTGTCTGTACTAGAGGCTATGTCTATAGGATTACCAGTTGTATTATCTGATTGTGTAGGAAATAGAGATTTAGTAAAAAATAATGGTTTTTTATATAATAATAAATTAGAAGCTGTTAAGATAATAAATGATTTTAAAGAAAATAATAGGAATTTTATTTTTAAAGGGAAAAAATCTAAAGAAATATTTTTTAATAAATTTGAATTAAATGTTATGGGAAATTTATATTATTCTTTATATAAAAAAATAAAAAAGGATAGATTTTAAATGTATATATTAAAAGTTTTTTGGCATTTAAATGCTTTACTTAAAATATTTTTTTATAAAATTATATTTGGTAAGAGCTTTAGAATAGGAAAAAATGTAACTTTTAGAAAAGGTTTTTCTTTATTAGTTGATGGAGGAAAGATATCTATAGGAAATAATGTATTCTTTAATAATTATTGTTCTATAGTATCACATGAATCTATTATTATTGGTGATAATTGTATTTTTGGGGAAAACGTAAAAATTTATGATCATAATCATAGATTCAATAATAATGATGTAAAAAAAAATCAAGGTTTTAGTAGCAAAGAAATAAAAATAGGAAAAAATTGTTGGTTAGCAAATAATGTTATTTTATTGAAAGGTGCAGAGATTGGTGATAATTCAGTAATAGGTGCTGGTTGTATTATTAAGGAAAAAATACCTGCAGATGTAATAGTTAGAAAAAATGATAAATATGATTTTCAAAAAATTGAATATAGGTGATAATTTTGTGTACTGTATCAGTTATAATGGGAATTTATAAAATGGCTAGTAAGGAATCTATTGTTAAGTTAGCAATAGATTCAATATTAAATCAAACTTATAAAGATTTTGAGTTTATTATATGTGATGATGGTTCTAATGATGGAACTTATGAATTGGTACAAAATTTAATAAAAAAAGATGGTAGAGTAATTTTAATAAGAAATGAAAAAAATAGAGGATTAGCATATTCTTTAAATCATTGTTTGAGTATAGCAAAAGGAAAATATATTGCTCGTATGGATGCAGATGATATTTCTATGCCTAATAGATTTGAAAAACAAGTAAAATTTTTAGATGAGCATCCAGAATATGCCGTTGTTGGTTGTAATATGCTTTATATAAATGAAAATGGAATATGGGGAAATAGAGTTTTAGCAGAAAAGCCTATAAAGAAGTCTTTTTTATTTACATCACCATTTGCTCATCCAACTGTTATTATGCGTAAAGAAATTTTAGATTTATTGAATGGTTATAAGGTAGAAAAAATAACAAGAAGATTAGAAGATTATGATTTATTTATGCGATTATATGCAAATGGTTACAAAGGATATAATATGCAGGAGTTTTTATATCAATTTAGGGAAGATAATGATGCTTTTAAAAGAAGAGCTTATAAATATAGATGGGATGAAGTACAAGTAAGGTATAGAGGTTTTAAAGTATTAGGACTAATGCCAAAGAATTTTTTGTATGTTATAAAACCGTTAATTGTAGGATTAATACCACAAAAAATATTAGCTAAATTGAGAGGTTTTCGAAAAGAATCTTAAAATTATAAATAAAGTAGGGAATTTATATGGAATTTTATTTAACTTTATTTGGATTGACAACAATAGTTTCTTTTATGGAATTTTTTAATATAAAATTAAAGACCAAAAAATATATTTTTATAGGAATATCTATAATATATATTTTTATTTCTGGATTAAGATGGAATAATCCAGATTGGATAGTATATTATCCATTTTTTATGGAAAATAATACATTAGATGATTTTTGGTATGGAAATATACCAGTAGATAAAGGTTTTGGTTTAATAAATTTTGTTGTAAAATCTTTTACAGATGAATATACGATATTATTATTTGCTTTAGCAATTTTAATTATAAGTATAAAAGTTAACTTTATTATTAAATTTGCTACTTTTCCATTAATTAGTTTATTATATTGGTTTGGAACTTATATAGGAGATATTTTTTTTATAAGACAAACATTAGCAATTTGTATAACTTTAATTGCTTTTAGATTTATTTTAAAAAAGAATTTTATTTTATTTGTTTTATTTACATTATTAGCAGCTACTATACAAATATCGGCAATTTCATTTTTATTAGCATATTTTATTTTTTATAGAAAAATAAAAGTAAGGTATTTGGTATTAGGTCTTATTTTTAGCATATTGATTGGCCGAATGATGGATATATCTATATTATTAACATTAAATAATTTTTTTAATGTTCTGCCAGATAGTGAACGATTATTGGAAAAAATAGACTTTTATTATGAATCAGGAAGTGTAAGTGATGGACCAATTATAATATTAACATATATTAGAAGGATTATATTTATACCTATTGAATTATGGGCTATTTCTAGAATAGAAAAATTTGATAAGAATTATAGAGGATATTTAAATTTAATAATATTTGGATATATATTATATTTTTTATTTGATAATATGAGTCCAATTATAGCAACTAGAATAAGTTCAGTATACTATATTTATGAAATAATTACTATACCAATGATATTTATAGTTTTTAAATCGTTAAAAATAAGAATTGGAATTTTTTGTTTGTTATTGATATATTTATTAATAAAATATTTATATGCAATAAATATGTATTATGATATTTATGTTCCATATATAAATGTTTTATTTAATTGAGAGGTGTATTAAATGAAGCATATAGCAATAGTAACATCCATAAAGCCAAGTCCAATAAATGCGGGAGGATTACCATCAGGACTAATATGGGAGATAATTGAAGTATTAAAAGAAAATGATATTAAATATGATATATATATATATCCAGAGAATAAAAATACAAGAATAAAAAGAATGTTAAATAGATATGGATTTTATTTAGAACAGTGCAAATTAAATTTTGATAATTATGATAAGATTATTGTATATAGAGGGAATATAGGCTTATTTATACCATTTAAATATAGAAAAAAAATAATAGCAATAGGGCCGGATTCTGCAAGTATTACAGAAGCTAGGTTATATAAAGAAACTAAATGTATTATTAGAAAAATAATAAAAGGTGTATATTATCAGTTAGCTAGATTTTATGAATATAGGATTTTAAAAGATGTAGAAAGTTATTTGGTTGTAGGAAATACAGATAAGAGATGGATGAAGAGAAATTTTTTAATAAAAGGAAATGATAAATTAGAAGAAAAAATAAAATTTATACGACATCCTATTTTAAAAAATGTAATTTTTAAAGAATTAAATTTTGATTTGACTAGTGTTAAAAAAAAGAGATTTGTTTTTTCTGGAGATTTTGATGAGCGTTTTAATAGAAATTTTTTAATGGATATATTTAATTTTTTAAATGAAAATATTAAATTAGATAATAAAATGAGTTTTATTATTATAGGAAAAAATAATAAGTGGATATTTAATGAATTAAAGAAAATGAAAAATTTTGAAGTTGAATATACAGAATGGATCGATGATTACAAAGATGTTTGTATGATAGGAAAAGATGTACATTGTTTACCTATGTTAGTAGGTGCAGGAACTAAAAATAGAACTTTAATAGCATTAGGAAATGGGTTAGAAATTATTACTACACCGATAGGAATAGAAAATATACCTTACAAAAATTTAACATCTATATATATTACAAGAAAAGCTAAAACCTTTGCTAAATATATGATGATGCTAAATAATAAATATTTAAATGAAGAAGAGTTAAATGATTTAGTTATTGAACGATTAAATTTTAGAAGGTTAGTAGAAAATAAATATATTGAGGATGTGAATAGAACGATAATAAATCAAATATAATATTAATAAATTTGAAATTGTATTTATAAAAATTAATAAAGAATAGGATTATTTATATAAAATATGGATAATAAAAATTTAAATATTAATAAATATGTTTTATATTAAAGATAAGAACAGTATTAGAAAGATATAGTTTTTTAGAGAAGGTTAAAATAGTCTTTGTATTTAAATTTTATGTTTTTATAGAGTTTAGAATAATAATTTGATAATAAATACTGTTTTGATAAAATTTATTATAGATATTTATTGAATAGAAATAATATTTATAAATCTAGTTATTTAAAAAGAAGTAAAAAATATAAAATATATATTAAAAATGTAGATTTAATTTTTTATTATTTAAAGGAGACGTTTATGAAAGTAGCGATAATAACAATAAATGATAATAATAATTATGGTAATAGATTACAAAATTATGCATTACAGAAATTTTTATTTGATAATTTAAAAATAGAAGAAGTAGATACTATTTGGTATGATCCTCAATATACCTATATGTCACAAATTGATATATTTAGTTGGAAAACATGGCTAAAATATTTTATAAATTGGAAGAACTTTAGAAAGTATTTAAAAACATATTATTTAAAAAATAATATTCGTATGTATAATATAAGTAAATTTACAAAAAAAATTAATATTAAACTGGATTTTAAAATAGAGGATAAATTAAGTAAAAGATATGATTATTTTATAACAGGTAGTGACCAAGTTTGGAATCCTTATTTTTGGCTAGAAAGAAGAAATCAAGCTAATATAAGGTTTTTAAAGTTTGTATCCAAAGAAAAAAGAATTGCTTATGCGGCAAGTATATCTGTTCCTAAAATACCTAAAGATAAAGAACAATTTTTTAAAGATAGTTTAAATGAGATGAAAGCAATATCAATGAGAGAAACAGCCGGAGCAAATTTAGTAAAAATTTTAACGGGAAGAGAAGTTCCAGTAGTCGTAGATCCAACAATTCTATTGTTTAAAGAAGATTGGCAAAGATTAGAATTAAAACCAGAATGGTATAACGATGAAAAATATATTTTTACTTATTTTTTGGGAGAACCATCACCAATAATTAAAAATGTTGCTAAAAAAAATAGTTGGAAAATCTATAATTTGATGGATAAAAATAATTTAAATTTATATACTTCACGAGTAGAAGAATTTATATATTTGATAAATCATGCGGAACTTATGGTAACAGATTCTTTTCATGGTACTGTATTTTCAATTTTAATGAATACACCGTTTTTAGTTGTTAATAGACAGCAAAAAGGTGTGGCTGATATGACGTCTCGTATAGATACATTGATGGAATTATTTGGTTATCAAGATAGATATATAGTAAATGGCAAATGTGATTTATCTGATGAAGAAATTTTGCATATGGATTTTAGTAATGTAAAAGCTATTCAAGAACGGGAAATAGAACGTTCTACAATATACATGAAAAAGGCTTTAAATTTAGAATAAGTGTAGGTTTTTTATATGATTGAAATAAAAGATAAAGAAGATTGTTGTGGTTGTTATGCTTGTTATAATATTTGCCCGAAGCAATGTATAACAATGAAAACAGATAATGAAGGTTTTTGGTATCCTAATATAGATAAAAATGAATGTATTAATTGTAATTTATGTGAAAAAGTATGTCCAATTATAACTAAGCCTAAAAATTCTTTATATGAAGAAAAATCATATGCAGTATTTAATAAAAATGAAAAAATTCGTTTAGAAAGCTCATCGGGCGGAATATTTAGTTTATTAGCAGAATATGTCATTAACAATCATGGAAGTGTTTATGGTGCGGTATTTGATGAAGACTTTAATGTAAAACATATTAAAATAAATAAATTGGAAGATATTAAATTATTACGTGGTAGTAAATATGTACAAAGTAAAATAGAAGATGTTTTTAAATTTATAAAAAGTGATTTAAAAAATGATAAATTAGTATTATTTACGGGGACTCCTTGTCAGGTTGCAGGGCTACAATCTTTTTTACAAGAAAAATATAATAATTTGATTTTAATGGATATTGTTTGTCATGGAGTACCATCTCCATTAGTATGGCAACAATATATTAATGAATTAAAACAAAATTATAAACAAGATATAAAAAATGTTTATTTTAGAGATAAAAGTACAGGTTGGAAAACATATTCTATAAAATTTTTATTTGATAAAGATGAATATAAAAATATTGGTCTTAAAGATATATATATGAAGGGTTTTCTTAATGATATATATTTAAGACCATCTTGTTATAATTGTAATTTTAAAGGTATTGAACGTATTAGTGATATTACTGTAGCAGATTTTTGGGGAATAGAAAATATTTTACCTAAAATGGATGATGATAAAGGTACATCATTAATTGTAGTTCATAGTGAAAAGGGCAAACAGTTATTTGATGAACTTAGTGAAAAAATGATATTAAATGAAGTTAATTTAAATGAAGCAATAAAATATAATCCATCAATGATAAAATCTGTGAAATATAATGAAAAAAGAAATAGTTTTTTTGTTGAATTAAACTCTGGAAAAGAATTAACGGATTTAATAAGAAAATATACTAAGATACGTTTTGAAAAACGAGTAAAAAATAAAATAAAATCGATAATAAACAAACTTATAAGATAAAGAGGGTTAATTAACTGTATGAAAAATCAGTTGAAAATAGGTGCAATTTTATCATATGTAAATATATTAGCTGGTTTAATTGTTGGATTGGGATATACGCCAATAATGATTAGATTATTAGGTCAATCTGAGTTTGGTTTATATTCGCTTATTGGTTCACTTGTAGCATATTTAAGTGTATTGGATATGGGGCTAGGTAATACTATTGTTCGATATGTATCGAGAAATCGTGCGATAGGTGATAAAAAATCTGAGTCAGAATTAAATGGATTATTTTTGGCGATATATTCAGTTATAGGTTTAATCACTTTAATTGTTGGATGTGTATTGTATTTTAATGTAGATAATATGTTTGGGGCAACTTTATCTGCTGACCAAATTGAACGAGCTAAAATAATGATGATATTGCTTATATTTAATATAGCTATATCTTTTCCTTTAAGTGTATTTGCTTCTTTGATGCAGGCATATGAAAGATTTATTTTTTTACGTATATTTAATATTATTAGCGTATTATTAAAGCCTATAATAGCATTGCCTTTTTTATTTATGGGATATGGTGCTGTAACTTTAGTAGTAACGGCAACGATAGTAAATATTGCTTGTTTACTTACAAATGTATATTATTGTTTTAAATATTTAGATATACATTTTAGCAAGGGTCATTTTGAAAAAGCTTTTTTATATGAGATATCTGGATATGCATTTTTTATTTTTCTTAGTGCTATAATGGATAAAATTTATTGGGGAACTGGTCAATTTATCTTAGGTATGGTATCTGGAACTATTCAGGTAGCTATTTATGCAATAGCAATGCAGTTTATGAATATGTATATGCAGTTTTCTAATGCCATAAGTGGAGTACTTTTGCCAAAAGTAACTATGATGGTAGCTAATGGTGCGACTAAAATAGAATTAACTAATTTAATGATTAAAATTGGTAGATTGCAGTACATAGTTATTGGTTATATTTTAGTAATGTTTTTTCTTGTAGGAAAAGAATTTATTTATCTTTGGGCAGGAGAAAATTATTTATCTGCGTATTTAATGATTTTAATACTTATGATAGGTTTATTAATAGCGTTGGTTCAGAATGCGGGTATTGCTATTTTGCAGGCAATGAACTTAAATCGTTATCGAATGACGGCATATACTATAGTAGCAGTGATAAATATTTTTACTAGTGTAATATTGGCTAAAATGTATGGTGGATTAGGCTGTGCAATTAGTACAGCAGTTGCGCTTCTTATAAGTACTGGTTTAATAATGAATAGATATTATCATAAACGTATTGGTATTGATATTCCTTTATTTTGGAAAAATATAATTCATATGATGCCAAGTGCATTTATATTGATAATATTAGTAGAAATTTTTCAAATGAATATATCATTAGAATATAGTTGGCTATATTTTGTGATAAAAGTAGTTATATATACATTAATTTATATGATTTTAATGTATTTTATAGGTATGAATGGTTATGAAAAAAATCTTTGTAGAAGTGCAATTTGTAAAGTATTACGTGTAAAATAATATAAAAGTATTAAAAAAAATATTTTTATTAAATATTGTAATTAAGATAGATAGGTAGATTTTTTACCTATCTATTTTTATATATTCAAAAATTTATTTAAAAATAGATAATTAAATTTTAGATATGGAGAAGATAAATAATGAAAATATTAGTAACTGGTGGAGCAGGGTTTATTGGCAGTAATTTTATTTATTATGAATTAGATAATTATCCAGAAGATGAAATAATTTGTTTAGATAAACTCACTTATGCTGGCAATTTGGAAACACTGGAAATAGCAATGAAAAATCCTAAATTTAAATTTGTTAAAGGCGATATTGCTGATAGAAAATTTGTTTATGATTTATTTGAAAAAGAAAAGCCAGATATTATTGTTAATTTTGCAGCAGAAAGTCATGTTGACCGCTCTATAGAAAATCCAGAAATATTTTTACAGACAAATGTAATTGGCACAAGTGTACTTATGGATGCCTGCAGAAAATATGGAATAAAAAGATATCATCAAGTATCTACTGATGAAGTATATGGTGATTTACCACTTGATAGACCAGACTTATTTTTTACAGAAACAACACCACTTCATACATCAAGTCCTTATTCAGCTTCAAAAGCTTCAGCAGATTTATTAGTACAAGCTTATCATAGAACATATAATTTACCTACAACTATTTCTCGTTGCTCTAATAATTATGGGCCATATCATTTTCCTGAAAAATTAATTCCACTTATGATAGCAAATGCTTTAAATAATAAAAAATTACCTGTATACGGTAAGGGTGAAAATGTACGTGATTGGCTTTATGTGGAAGACCATTGTTCTGCTATAGATTTGATTATTCGCAAAGGCAAAGTGGGAGAAGTTTATAATATTGGTGGACATAACGAAAAGACTAATTTAGAAGTTGTGAAAACAATTATTAGAGAACTTGGCAAAAGTGAAGATTTAATTGAATTTGTAACCGATAGACCAGGTCATGATCGTAGATATGCTATTGATCCTACAAAAATTCATAATGAACTTGGTTGGCTTCCTGCTACTAAATTTGATGATGGAATTAAGAAAACTATTGATTGGTATTTAACACATAAATCTTGGTGGGAAAAAATTATCAGTGGTGAATACAAAGATTATTATGATAAGATGTATAAAAATAGATAAATAAAAAGAGAGCTTAGGCTCTCTTTCTTTGTAAGGAGTGATTTTTAGTGAAGGTCTTAGTAACAGGTTATACAGGTCAATTAGGTTTTGATGTAATACGTGAATTAAAAACTAGAAATATAGAATGTATTGGTACAACAAGAAATGAGTTTTCTTTGATAGATATAGAAAAAATGCAAGCTTTTGTTAAAGAATATAAACCAGATGTAGTAATTCATTGTGCAGCTTATACAGCAGTAGATAAGGCAGAAGATGAAGTAGAACTTTGTGATCAAATAAATCATTTAGCAACTAAAGAATTAGCAAAAGTATGTAAAGAAATTGATGCTAAGATGATTTATGTCAGTACAGATTATGTATTTGCAGGTAGTGGCGAAGATTTTTATGAAGTAAATGATGAAAAAGCACCACAAAATGTTTATGGGAAATCTAAACTTGATGGAGAGTTAGCTGTACAAGAGATTTTAGATAAATATTTTATTGTGCGTATTTCTTGGGTATTTGGCAGTAATGGTAAGAATTTTATTAAAACCATGCTTAACTTAGCTAAAAATCATGATAAATTAACTGTAGTTAATGACCAAATAGGTTCACCAACTTATACAGTGGATTTAGCAAAATTACTTTGTGATATGGCTTTATCTGATAAATACGGTGTTTATCATGCTACAAATGAAGGTATATGTTCATGGTATGATTTTGCTTGTGAGATATTTAAACAAGCTGACATAAAGATAGATGTTGAGCCAGTTCCATCAACAGCATTTCCGACAAAAGCTATACGACCACATAATTTAAGAATGAGTAAAAAATGTTTAGATGAAGCAGGATTTAATAGATTACCTGCATGGCAGGATGCTTTAGTAAGATATTTGCAAGAATTGAATATGTAGATATAGAAGTTTTTTGTTAAATATTGGAGTTAAAAAGATAGGTGGATTTTTTATCTACCTATCTTTTTTGTTGTAATTTGTGGCTGTTTTTATATGTTATAATATAGATAATCAATGATGGAGGGATATATCATGGAGACTTTTAATAGATTAAATGATTTATACTTCAAAAAGCTTTTAGGAGATAAAAAAAGAAAGAATTTAACGCTTAGCTTTTTAAATGGAGTTTTAAATAAAGATGATGAAAATTATTTTACCAAATGCGAGCGTAAAGCCCCTAAATTTATTTATGGGGCTTTACGCTCGCTAAAAAACAATGATTCGATATCATTGTTTTTTATTGTATTATATTTTTA